>JACKQG010002643.1_pt1 | contig 23057 bp, 20 predicted proteins | sample 8237621 | NCBI WGS metagenome assembly JACKQG01 (sample SAMN15677084, study PRJNA649215) | marine metagenome | biome: marine; feature: Black Sea; material: saline water; isolation source: suspended particulate matter (SPM) from the Black Sea western gyre | collected 2013-06-09/2013-06-10 | depth... | reverse complement strand
TTACGGGCTTCGTAAACGCTAACCGAAAACCGAATGTTTTGATTGGTGAGTGGTAAATGGTAAACTGGTGAGTGTTGGAGAGAAGCAGCCTGCCCCGATCTATCGGGGGAAATCCCGATTTTTAAATGAATTTGAAAAAAAATTGTGGTCTTTGTGTTTCACTCGTGCTCTTTGTGGTTAAATTTAAGGTACCTTTAAATAATTAGGTGGAGATAAATTGAAGAAACTAACGTTAATAATCGCTCTTATTTTTCAATGTTTGAGTGCAGAAAAAATCCTCATTCCCATGGATATTATGCAGAAAGACCACCTCAAAGCATACGGGATTGCCTATTGGGTATTGAAGCAGGAAATAAATGTAGAATGGTTATTGAATTTCCGGGGTGGATCCTTTATGATAGATCTCTTCCCCACCATCCTTCAGGAATGCCGTATTCGAGGAGTCACTACAGAGGTCATTCCTGACGCTGATGCTATTACCATTTATGGTGAAATCGACGCTTCAAATATGGAAGTAATCGTTCTTGAAAAAGCACCAAAGATTGCTATTTACACGCCACCCAACAAACAGCCGTGGGATGATGCCGTAACACTGGCTCTAATGTACGCAGAAATAGATTATGAAACTCTCTGGGATGAAGAGGTGCTATTGGGTCAGCTGGAAAGATATGATTGGCTTCATCTCCACCATGAAGATTTCACCGGACAGTACGGAAAATTTTATCGAAATTATCACAATGCCCCCTGGTATATCGAACAACAACGTCAATTTGAGGCTATGGCGTCACGACTTGGATATCCATCGGTTTCTGAAGAAAAAAAAGCAGTAGCAAGAAAAATTAAAAATTATGTTGGTAAGGGAGGGTTTATATTTTCCATGTGTTCTGCCACCGATTCATACGATATTGCACTGGCATCAGAAGGCGTGGATATCGTGGAGAGTCCCTTCGACGGAACACCTGCTGAGTCCAACCTTGAAGATAAACTTTACTACTCCAAATGTTTAGCCTTCGAAAATTTTACACTCCTTACCAATCCATTTGTATATGAATTTTCAGATATTGACATTCCTCCAAGCCATCAACCCACTCTTCGAGGACCGGAAGCTGATTATTTCACCCTTTTCGAATTCTCCGCAAAATATGACCCCGTTCCAACCATGTTGACTCAGGACCACGTGGGAGTCATTAAAGGCTTTATGGGACAAACAACTGGATTTAGAAGGAGCCTGATTAAAAAACACGTTGTGATTATGGGCGAAGTCGAAGGGGAAGAACAGGTAAAATACATACACGGCAATTACGGACGAGGAACTTTCACCTTTTTGGGAGGTCACGATCCGGAAGACTATCAACATTTCGTTGGTGATCCTCCTACTGATTTATCTCTACATCGAAACTCTCCAGGATATCGCCTTATTCTCAACAACATCCTCTTCCCTGCTGCTCGGAAGAAAGAACGAAAAACATAGACTCAGAAACAACATTAAACCTGTTTGAGTCTACTCAACCTTTGAACGATGATAAAATAAACAAGTCGAATAAAAAAATATATTGACTAAATTCTATATATTGCGTATAATTACGCAGTATTATGATTAATAATAGGAGTAGTTATGTATAAAAGAGAATCATTCGGGATTTTAATTTCCAGAATAAAAGAACCGAGGAAATTTATTCAGGTTCTTTCAGGACCGCGGCAGACTGGGAAAACGACACTTGTTCAGCAAGTTATAGCGCAGATTGATTTACCTGTACATTATGCCTCAGCTGACGATCCTGCACTTCAGGATAAAATCTGGATTGAACAACAATGGGAGGTTGCAAAACTGAAAACCCAAAACGAAAATTACAAAGAAGCTGTACTGGTGCTTGATGAGATTCAAAAGATTTCAGGGTGGTCTGATATTATAAAAAAACTATGGGATGCTGATTCAAGAGATAATATTCAGCTGAAACTTGTTCTTTTAGGTTCTGCACCACTATTGATTCAAAGGGGATTAACAGAAAGTCTTGCTGGCAGATTTGAACTCATCCCGATAACACATTGGTCCTATTCAGAAATGAAAAAAGCCTTTAATTATTCACTTGATCAATACATTTACTTTGGTGGATATCCTGGCGCTTCTGAACTGATTCATGATGAAGAACGCTGGAGACAATATATTTTAAACTCCCTGATTGAAACAACGATATCTAGGGACATTCTGCTAATGAGCCGTGTGGATAAACCAGCATTACTGCGAAGATTATTTCAACTTGGCTGTGAATATTCGGGACAGATACTGTCATTCACAAAAATGCTTGGACAATTGCATGATGCTGGAAATACAACGACACTCGCACATTATTTAGAATTACTGTCAGGTTCTGGCGTGCTTTATGGAATACAAAAATATGCAGGTGAGAGTGTTCGCAGACGGGCATCTAGTCCCAAATTGCAAATATTAAACAGTGGATTAATGAATGCGATGATTTATTCGAATTATAAGGCGGCATTGCAAGATAGAAACTCCTGGGGAAGGCTTGTAGAATCAGCAGTTGGTGCGCACTTGATAAATACATCAGTTGGGAAAGCTATTAATGTTTACTACTGGCGTGAGCGTAATGCGGAAGTAGATTTTGTGCTGAAAAGGGGTAAAACGTTATCAGCAATCGAAGTCAGAAGCAGCAAGAAAAGGACGAGCTTGCCGGGAATGAAAATCTTCGCAAAGAAATGGAATCCTAAAAGGAAAATCCTCGTTGGTAGTGACGGTATCCCTTTGGAAGAATTCCTGTCCAAGCCTGCTGAATTCTGGCTTTGACAGTTGAGTGATAGAGATATGTAATTAAGTAATTAATCGTTCGTAGAAAATAGCTAATGCCATTATTCCGGAAGACTATCAACATTTCGTTGGTGATCCTCCTACTGATTTATCTCTACATCGAAACTCTCCAGGATATCGCCTTATTCTCAACAACATCCTCTTCCCTGCTGCCCGTAAGAAAGAACGAAAAACATAAATTCGGAATAACATTAAACTTGCTTGAGTCTACTCAACTTTCGATGAATATCCTGAGATAATTAATTACTATAGAGATTGAGACGGATAATCATATCAAACACATCATAATGGTTTTTTTACTTTTTACTTCAAAATATTACAATTTATAATTGACATTAATTAAATAAACTCATTAACTTTTCTACGTAGATAAGGTTAGTTCTGGAATAAATAATTGGATTAATTACTGTTTCGGAAAAGCTAAAGATAACGAATACCCTACCATTTATTACAAAATAGACATTTGATGTTCAACTATAAGACATTATCCTCACCAATTTTACCTGATCAATTTAGAATAAAAACAGTGTTATTAGGTTGGCATGTTGAACGTAGAATTAAGTACAAACTAAAACTCAACTTGAAATATAACTTAAGATAAGGGACTTTATAGTGTCATCGGCAACCACCGCTACAATCAAAAGCGATCCCACTTTAATGAGTGAAATTCGGAAGTATGGTGAGTTTAATACCAACGCCTGTTTGCAATGTGGTAGTTGCACAGTTATCTGTGATTTATCAACTGGTTCAACTTCATTTCCTCGAAGGACAATTCAATATGTTTTAATGGGTCTAAGAAAACTTTTAAACAGCAGTCTTGAACCGTGGTTATGCTACTATTGTGGCGATTGTTCTACGATATGTCCTAGAGAAGTGAAGCCTGGTGAAGCTATGATGATATTTTGGCGGTACTCTATCACTGATAACAAAGGAGATCAATTATGCAATCCGAATCAGTAATTGTTCCGGACCATACCTGGCTTGCTGAGGTAGGAAAAAGTAGTGGTGAAAATGCTTCGGACTGTTATCAGTGTTTGAAATGTTCCAGTGGATGTCCCGTTACCTTCGCTATGGATTACCTGCCACACCAGATAATCCATATGATTCGGATGGGGCTGAAAGACGAAGTGTTAAAGAGCTCTTCTATATGGTTGTGTACTTCTTGTGAAACCTGTACCACCCGATGTCCTAACAACATTGACATTGCCAAGATTATGGATGCTATGAGAATGACTTCGATTAAATCTGGTTTGAAGGTGGGAGAAAAGCGGGTACCCATTTTTCATAATACCTTTCTATCATCTATTAAGAGTAAAGGAAAAGTGTATGAATTGGGGATGATTGGCAAGTATACCCTGAAAAGTGGAGATGCTGTTTCAAAACTAAAAAGTGGTTCTCTCTTTGACGAAGCAAAATTGGGATGGCAAATGTTCAAGAAAGGAAAACTAAAACTCTTCCCCAAAAAGATAAAAGGAAGAAAAGAGATAAAGAGGTTATTTAAAAAAACAGGAGAAGAGGCGTGAAGGTTTCCTATTATCCCGGATGTTCTCTGCATAGTACTGCACTTGAGTATGATGAATCCACACAGGAAGTCTGTCAGATACTTGATATCGATCTGAACGAACTTAATGACTGGAACTGTTGCGGTGCCAGCTCTGCCCATAGTACCGATGAAATTTTAGCCATAGAACTTCCTCTCCGCAACCTTGTCACAGCAGAGGAAGCTGGTATGGATCTTGTAGTTCCTTGTGCCGCCTGCTTCCAAAGGCTTAAAGTTGCAGAGAAACATATTATAGAAGAGAAGGAACCCGCTATTGAAACTTCCTACCAGGGGAAGGTTCCTGTTAAGCATCTCCTTGATTTTTTCAGTGAAGAAGAAAACCTCAAGGTAATTAAAGAGAAGGTTAAAAAACCTTTAAGTGGTCTTAAGGCTGTTTGTTACTATGGGTGCCTTATAGTGCGACCGCCTGAGATTACTGATGCAATAGACCACGAAAATCCTCAGGCTATGGATGAGCTATTAACCCTATTAGGTGCAGAGACTTATCCCTGGTCATACAAAACGGATTGTTGTGGCGGGGGCCTGTTGCTGTCCCGCACTGACATCATAATCCAACTCTCAGGAAAATTGCTCCAAATGGCGGAAGAATCAGGAGCGAATTGTATAGTGACTGCATGCCCAGTCTGTCAAGTTAATTTAGATACAAGACAGGCTGAAATCTCGAAGAATTTGGGGAAAGAAGTTCACTTTCCAGTCTTTTATTTTACAGAGCTTCTGGGATTGGCTCTGGGCAGTGAAGAAGTAGGGCAATGGTTGGAAAGGCACATTGCCGATCCAAGTGATCTGCTGAAATCAAAAAACCTTCTATGAGAAAGAAGGAAAAAGCAGAGATGAAGGAAATTGAATAAGGAGGATATCTCAGAAAATGTCGCTTAATCTGGAGGATAGAAAAAAGATTGGTTCTGCACTGGTTGTAGGTGGTGGAATCGGTGGAATGCAGGCGGCACTGGATTTAGCCGAATCCGGTATCAAGGTTTATATGGTTGACAATAAATCTTCTATCGGTGGAGTAATGTCTCAACTTGACAAGACATTTCCTACCAACGATTGTGCAATGTGCACGATGGCACCAAGGCTTGTTGAAATTGGCAGACACAAGGACATTGAAAAAATCACATTAAGCGAAGTAGAAAGCATTACTGGACAGCCAGGGAATTTTACTGTAAAAATAAAGAAACAACCACGCTACGTGGACGAAGAAAAGTGTACTGGATGTGGCGCCTGTGTTTCGAATTGTCCAACCAGAAATACAGTTCAACTGCAGGAAAGAGAAGTAATTACTCTTGAACCTCAATATGAGGAAACGGTAATCAATATTTTGCAGAAGCATAAAGACAGAAAAGGTCCCTTAATGCCGATTCTTCAAGATGTAAATGAGGTATATAATTATTTTCCAGAAAAAATTCTCAAATATATATCGCAAGAAACCGGTTATCCATTAACACATATCAACCGAATTGCCACATTTTACAGCGCATTCAGCTTAAAACCCATTGGCAAACACGTAATAAATGTATGTATGGGAACTGCCTGTTATGTGCGGGGAGCTGAACTATTACTCGAAAAATTTGTCGATGTATTGGGAGTTGGCATAGATGAAACAACTGAAGATATGTTATTCACTCTAAAATCAGTCAGATGTATCGGTTGTTGTGGGCTTGCGCCTGTTGCGACTATAGGTGATGATGTGTACGGGAAACTTCAATCCAAGGATATTCCAGATATAATAGCAAAGTATCAGAAGAAGGAGCAATAAAATGCCCAAGTTGACGATCGAAGAATTAAGAAAGAAAAGAGAATCTTCAAAAAAAAGTATCTACTTAAGAGAAGGGAAATTCAGGGGAAAGGTAACTGTTCATATGGGTACCTGCGGTATTGCTGCAGGAGCCAGAGAAATTATGAACACTTTCTTGGATGAATTCGATAACAAGGATATAATCGATATAATGCTTACATCTTCTGGTTGTGCCGGGTTGTGTTCTGAAGAACCAATGGTTACAGTAGAAATGGAGGATTCCGCCCCTGTAAAGTATGGGAAACTTACCCCGGATAAGACCAAAAAAATATTTAACGATCATATAATCACAGGAAATATAGTTGAAGAATTCGTATTAGGTATTGGTTCTGAGAGGGTAGGTTAATGGTTGAAAAAAGGCGCATAGAATTAATGTTATGCGCAGGAACGGGCTGTGTTGCTGGCGGTGCGTTCCAAATTATAGAAGGACTAGAAAAGGAGATAGCTGCTCGCGGACTTGAAAAGGAAGTTTCTGTAGTACAAACTGGTTGTAATGGTTTTTGCGGTCAAGGTCCGCTCATGGTTGTTATACCCGATAATATATTCTACGGTTGGCTCACTCTGGATGATATACCCCATCTTGTCGAAGAACACTTTCTCAAAGGTAGGCCCATAGAGAAACTAATGTTTACACCGCCGGAAGAAAAAGAAGTGCTCCCGATGCTTTCGGATATACCCTTCTTCAAAAAACAGCTTTTGGTTGTTCTGAGGAATAAAGGAATTATTGATCCTGAAAAAATTGACGATTACATCGCAAGAGACGGCTACGTTGCAATTGAAAAAGTTCTAACCTCAATGTCACCTGACGAAGTTATTGAAGAAGTGAAAATATCCGGGCTACGTGGTCGAGGTGGTGCTGGTTTTCCAACAGGGGTGAAATGGAAAATCGCAAGTCAACAGAAAAAGACGCCTAAATACTTGATAGCAAACTGTGATGAAGGTGACCCGGGTGCGTATATGGACAGAAGTTTGATTGAGTCTGATCCTCATGCTGTTATTGAAGGTATGTTTATTGCTGGATATGCAATCGGTTCATCAGAAGCATTCATTTATATGAGAACAGAGTATCAACTTGCTGTAGATCGGATGAAAACTGCTATTTCCCAAGCTAGAGAATACGGGCTTCTAGGTAAAGATATTTTAGGCTCCGGTTTTGATTTTGATATTGAGATAAGAGAAGGTTCGGGTGCTTTTGTATGTGGAGAAGAAACTTCACTGATTCATTCGATCGAGGGAGATATACCCGAACCCAGACAGCGTCCGCCTTTCCCAGCGCAGGAAGGCCTCTGGGGATGTCCGACAGTTATAAATAACGTGGAGACACTGGCGAATGTGCCTGTGATAATTACCAGGGGTGCAGACTGGTATTCGGGGATAGGTACAGAGACATCCAAAGGAACTAAAATATTCTCACTCGTCGGGAAGATAAATAATACCGGGCTTATTGAAGTACCCATGGGAATAAATCTCCGTGATGTAATCTATGATATCGGCGGCGGAATCCCGGATGGAAAAGAATTTAAAGCAGTACAAACTGGAGGTCCATCTGGAGGTTGCATACCAGCAGACCTTTTAGATGCTCCCATAGATTTTGAATCATTGCAAAAAGCGGGTTCAATGATGGGCTCCGGCGGCATGATCGTCATGGATGAAGATACATGTGTGGTTGATGTATCCAAATTCTTTATCCAGTTTACAAATGATGAGTCCTGCGGGAAATGCGTAGCCTGCCGTGATGGAAGTGAAGCATTGCTTGAAGTGCTCACTCGAATAACGAATGGTGAAGGCCGTGAAGGTGATGTGGAATTTCTAGAAGAACTGGGAGAAACTATTAAAGATGCCTCCATGTGCGGGCTCGGCCAGACGTTACCTAATCCCGTCCTTTCAACATTGAGATATTTCAGGGATGAATATGAAGCGCATATTAAAGAGAAAAGATGTCCCGCACTCGTCTGCAGAAACTTGATTCAGTATTATATTGATCCTGATAAATGTATTGGCTGCCTTAAATGTCTAAAAAATTGTCCCGCTAACGCTATTCTTGGTGAATTAAAATATGTGCACATTATAGACCAAGACAAATGTACAAAATGCGGACAGTGCCTGGAAGAGTGTCCTCCAAAGGTTTCTGCCGTAATAAAAGTTACCGGCAACGATATGGATGATCTCAAACAGCTATCAGAGATTATTCCTGTTCCGAAAAAGAAAAAGAAGAAAAAAACAGAATAGAATGGATTTTAGAAATATGAAATTTTATAACAATTTCCTGTTTAAAAATATAATCAAAAACAGGGGGTCGGTGTGATAGAGCTGACTATCAATGGCAATAAAGCTGAGTTTGAAGAAGGCAAAACACTGCTAGAATGTATTGAGAGTGCTGGGATAAAGATACTAACACTATGTCATCACAAAGCGCTTACTCCTTACGGTGCCTGCAGGTTATGTCTTGTTGAGATTGAACAGGAAGGAAGAGCCCCCTCTATCCAGGCATCCTGTTCCTATCCGGCATTGAACGGTCTTTCCATCAAAACCGATACGGATCGTGTAAAAGGAGCCCGAAAAATCGTTGCCGAGCTTCTTCTCGCACGATGCCCCGATTCTGAGAAGATCCAGAGAATTGCTTCCGAGCTGGGTGTTGTAGAACCCCGGATTGAGAAGAAATATGACGATTGTATTTATTGCGGGCTTTGTGAAAGAATTTGCCGGGAGAGAATGGGCAGAATGGCTGTCGGCTTCTCCGGGAGAGGATCGAAGAAGAAAGTTGAGCCGCCATTTAGTAAGTATAACGAAATGTGTTGGACCTGTGGTGCCTGTGATTTTATCTGCCCCGTCGGGAAAAAAGTATCAGAGCTAACAAGTGAAAATGACCTCCTGCCCATTCCAAATCCCTATAATTTTGGTTTAGACGAAAAACCCGCTATACATATTCTTTATCCTCAAGCAATTCCCAATACTCCGTCAATTGATGAGGATAAATGCATTTACCTGAATTATGAACAATGTAAAATTTGTGAAGAGGTGTGCGAAGCAAAAGCAATTGACTATGACCAAAAGGAGGAAATGATAGATCTGGATGTAGGCGCAGTTATTTTGTCGCCGGGAGCTGATTTGTATGATCCAAAAATAGATGGAGAATTCGGGTATAAGCGATATCCGAATGTGATTACATCAATAGAATTTGAAAGGATATTAAACGCGTCAGGACCGTACTTTGGTCATGTTTTAAGACCATTTGACAAAAAAGTACCCAAAAGAATAGCATTTATTCAGTGTGTTGGATCTCGTGATCAAGAACACGATTATTGCTCCTCTGTATGCTGCATGTATGCCACAAAGGAAGCAATAATAGCAAAAGAGCATATAAGCGAAGGCGTGGAGACTGACATTTTTTTCATGGACGTTCGAGCCTTCAGCAAGGGTTTCGATGAATATTACAAACGGGCTCAATCACAAGGTGTGAACTACATTCGTTGTCGTGTGCCTGTTGTGAAGGAAATTCCGGAGACTAAAAATCTATTAATACAATATCTGTCTGAAGATGACCGGAAGGTGGAAAATGAATACGATTTGGTTGTTTTATCAATCGGACTAACACCACCAAAAACAGCGGAGCAAATTGCCGAGCAATTTGATATAGAATTAAACGAATTTGACTTTTGCAAAACGTCCGTCTTCCATCCAACCGAATCCACACGTGATGGGATTTTTGTAGCCGGTCCCTTTACGGAACCGAAAGATATTCCCGAAACTGTCATGCAGGCATCGGGGGCAGCTTCTAACATTTTATCTCTGCTGAAAGATGTTAGGGGTAGCCTGATCGTTCCCAAAGAATATCCACCGGAGATAGACGTACAGGGACAGGAACCGAGAATTGGCGTATTTGTTTGCCATTGCGGAACTAATATTGCGGGGGTAGTGAACGTTCCAGATGTTGTTGAGTATGCAAAGACATTACCCAATGTTGTATATGCAGAGAATAATTTGTACACCTGTTCAAATGACACCCAGGAGGTGATAAAAGAGAAAATAATAGAGCATAACTTGAATCGTGTGGTGGTTGCCTCTTGTACACCAAGAACCCACGAACCTCTTTTTAGAAATACGCTTCGAGAGATTGGGCTCAACCCGTATCTCTTTGAGATGGCAAATATCAGGGATCAATGCTCGTGGGTTCATATGCACGAACCTGAAAAAGCTACAGAAAAATCAAAAGATCTGGTAAGAATGGCAATTGCCAAAGTGAAATTATTGGATCCGTTGCAGAAAAGATCTCTTGAAATAAATAAATCCGCTCTCGTTATCGGCGGTGGACTTGCTGGAATGACATCCGCTGTTGAACTGGAAAAACAAGGATTTGATGTTTATCTTATCGAAAAAGAAAAACAACTCGGTGGTAATCTGAATCGCATTCATTATTTGCTGAACAGAGAAAAACCACTTGATGAATTAAGTTCTATTGTTAAAAAAGTGAATTCTGACAATAAAATCCATCTGTTCACTGATGCAAAAATAGAAAGTCTTGAAGGCTCAATCGGGAATTTCACCACAAAAGTCTCAGTAAATGGCAGTTCGAAGGAAATTGAACATGGAATCGTGATTGTCGCAACCGGTGCAAGCGAATATCAGCCGAAGGAGTACCTGTATGGTGAGGATAAAAGCGTCATAACGCAACTTGAGCTTGAAAAACGCTTGTCAAAAAATGGTGACTGGCTGACGAACACCGGAAAGCAACCACCCAAAACGATTGTCATGATTCAGTGCGTTGGTTCACGCAACGATGACAGACCTTATTGCTCCAGAGTCTGTTGCACCGAATCAATAAAAAATGCGTTGAAAATCAAAGAGCAGTCGCCCGAAACGAACGTTTACATACTTTACAGAGACATAAGAACTTACGGATTTAGAGAAAGTTATTACTCGCAGGCAAGAAATAAAGATGTGATATTCATGCGCTACGAAGAAAAAGAGGAGCCGAAAGTTTCAAGAAATGGCAATGGGTTACAAGTTGAGGTTTTTGATCAGTCGTTGAAATTGCCCATTGAAATATCAGCAGATATGGTAGTCTTGTCAGCGGGAATTGTTCCCAGCAAGGATAATGATTCAATTGCTCAATTCTTGAAAGTTCCACTGGACAGCAACGGATTTTTCCTTGAAGCACACATGAAGTTGCGCCCGGTTGATTTTGCCACGGATGGTGTATTTTTATGCGGTATGGCACATTCAGCAAAATCAATTGAAGAAAGTATAATTCAGGCTCAGGCAGCTGCTTCAAGAGCAGCTACTATACTTTCAAAAGACAGTATAGAGCTGGAAGCGAACATTTCTCAAGTAGTAGATGAAAATTGCGATGGTTGTGCATACTGTATTGAGCCCTGTCCTTATAATGCAATAACGTTGATTGAATATATGAGAAATGGTGCGGTAAAAAAGACAGTGGAAGTTAACGAATCTGCCTGTAAAGGTTGTGGAGGATGTCAGGGCACGTGTCCTAAGAAAGGAATATTGGTAAGAGGATTTCAGTTGGATCAAATTGGTGCTCAAGTAAACGCAGCATTAGGAGTAGTCTGATGCAAGATGAATTTGAACCTAAAATAATTGCTTTTTGCTGCAACTGGTGTTCTTATGCGGGGGCGGATCTTGCCGGTGTCTCGAGATTACAGTATCCCCCCAACGTCAGGATAATAAGGGTTATGTGCTCAAGTATGGTACATCCGAATCTTGTAATCGATGCACTTACTAACGGTGCAGATGGGGTAATAATTTGTGGCTGTCACATTGGTGATTGTCACTACATAGATGGGAATGTGAAGACAGAGAATAGGGCTGATGCAATAACCCTTATGCTCGAAGATTTCGGTATAGAAGAAGAACGTTTCAGGCTTGAGTGGATTTCTGCTTCAGAAGGACCCAAATTCGCACAAGTAATGACCGAAATGGTTGATACTGTGAAGGAACTTGGACCAAGTCCGTATAGTTAGTGAAAAATTAATTTTGTTTGTGTAATTTGATTTGAGGACTCTAAATTCGTGATGCACCAAAGAGGTATCAAAATTGGATAGTTTTAAAATAATTGATGGTAAAAAATTTATGTGGGATGGTGAGGATTATGAATCAGAATCCGCTGCCAAAGAAAATGCTTCAAAGTACAGTAAAGACGGTTTCGAGACGAAACTCATAGAGGAGGGTGGAAAATCCTCTGTGTTTACAAGACGGGTTGTCACTGAAGTTGTAGTTGAAGGTGAACCTGTATAATGAAAAATAAACAAAATTTAACACTATAATAAGGAGATGAATATGGTAAAAGTAGCAGAAGAATGGCTTAACATTTGTGGTGGATGCGAAGTATCCATTCTTGACTTAGGAGAGAAGCTTCTCGATTTGCTTCCGTCTCTTGAATTCGTCCACATGCCGGTGTTGATGGATCATAAGTACTTCGGCCAGATAGGCGAAAAAAGTGAGCTTGAGATCCCCGAAGCCGACGTGGGGATGATTTCCGGCGGGATAAGAAACGAGAAGGAGAGACATGTAACAGAAGAGATGCGAAAAAAGTGCAAAACTCTAATTGCACTTGGTTCATGTGCATGTTACGGAGGGATTCCGGCGCTTGCTAATATGTATAACGTGGACGATCTTTTAGAAAAGGTTTACAGGGATTCCATTACCACCGAGTCTGCTGACAATCCATCTGAAGATATCCCCCCTCTTACTGACAAGGTTTATGCCGTTGATGAAGTGGTTGATGTGGATCTCTATATCCCCGGTTGTCCGATTAATCCAGTTATTATCCTGGAAGCCTTGACCTGTCTTCTCGAGGGCAAGCCATTTGAACTTCCAGAAAGAAGTGTCTGTGATGATTGTCCAACGTTACGGAAAGAGAAGAGTGACGTCGGTTTGAAAAGACCCCTGCAGGATGCAGAGTTCACCCCTGGTGAGTATGATACGCTGAGATGTTTTAATGAACAGGGTATACTCTGTCTGGGGCCTGTCACGAAATCCGGCTGTGGTAAACAGTATGATGCAGAAGAACAGGTTGTACCGCGATGCGTCAAGGGTTTTATGCCTTGTCGTGGTTGTTTCGGTCCGATAAGAAAAGATGCCAAACCACTGGTTGATATGATGACAGCACTTTCAAGTGTAGGACTCGATGCAAAACTTATTGATGATAGACGGGCATTGTTTAACAGGTACATAGGCGCACAAAATCGCCTGAGACCTTTACCAACCAGGGTAAGGAGGTAATAGAAATGGGTAAAAAAATAGTCATACAACCAGTTTCAAGGATTGAAGGTCATGCTAAGATTATAATACAACTTGATGATACAGGTAATGTAGCTGATACCAAGGTAAATGTTGTTGAATTGAGAGGGTTTGAAAAATTCTGTATCGGCAGACCTGTAGAAGAACTCCCCAGGATTGTTACGAGTATCTGTGGAGTTTGTCCCTGGTCACATCATCTGGCGTCCGCTAAAGCAAATGATGCAGTATTTGGTGTAGAACCTCCACCAGCAGGGACAAAACTCCGTGATCTCTGTAACAGCATAGCATTCACTGAGGAACACATCCTACACTTTTTCTTTCTGGCTGGACCTGATTTCGTCATGGGACCTGACGCTGATTATTCCGTTCGGAACGTCATTGGTATTGCACAAACTCATCCTGAGATTGGACAAAAGGTGGTGCGTAACCGACATTTAGGCGCAGAAATACTCGAGATTGTTTCCGGTAAATCTATTCATCCGGTTACTGCTGTTCCTGGAGGATTCAGCAAGCCATTAACCAAGGCAGAAAGGGATAAGGTTCTTCCAATGGCAGAAGAGGTACTGGAGTTCGCTAAGTTCTCTATCGCCTTTGCTAAGGAGAGTATCTTCCCGAAATATTTGGATACGGTTAAAACACTTGGTGTTATCAATACAGGTTTCATGGGGACTGTTACCGACGACGGAACCCTGAACGTTTACGACGGCAAACTCAGACTCATGAAACCAGATGGATCTTACGAGGACTTCGCGTACGAACAGTACACCGATTACATTTCGGAAAGAATCCAGGACTGGTCATATCTGAAATTCCCGTATGCCAAATCCTGGGGTGATGGTTTTTCGATGGATATTGATGATCCAAAAGGAATCTACCGGACAAACGCACTGGCGAGGATCAACGTAGCGGATAAGATGGCAACACCGCTGGCACAGAAGGAATTTGAGGAATTCAGAGCGGCATTCGGTCGTCCAGCTCAATTGACTCTTCTGTATCACTGGGCAAGGTTAATTGAATTGTTGTACAATGCCGAACACGTTGTGGAACTCTTGAACGATCCGGAAATCACTAGCACCGAAACAAGGGTTCCTGTAACTCCTCGTGCTTCAAAAGGTATTGGTTGCACAGAAGCGCCGAGGGGCACGCTCATTCACGATTATGAAACGGATGAAAAGGGTCTGGTTACGAATGTTAACCTGATTGTTGGCACAACACACAACAATGCGCCTATCAATATGTCTGTGAACCAGGCAGCGAAAACTCTGATTAAAGATGGGAATTACGACCAGGGCATTTTGAATATGGTTGAAATGTCAATTCGGGCATATGATCCCTGTCTTTCCTGTGCCACTCACAACCTCGATGGTCGTATAGCAGTCTGCGTTGATATTGTGGATGCTGATGGGAATTTGAAAGATTCCTTCAAAAACTGATCACCAGAGTCTTTTAGAGTAGCTAAATAAGTGTGAAATCCCTTTTGAAGGGAATTGAAAAGGGGTATAAGCCTTGAACGGGCTATACCCTTTTTTATACACTTACACTAAAATATGTCGAACTATTGGAACAGTGAAACATTGGTATTAGGATGTGGCAACATTCTTTTTGGGGATGACGGGTTTGGTCCGGAAGTAGTAGAGTATTTTCAAAAAAACTACAAGATCCCACCTCAAGTCTATGTTATGAATGTGGGTTCGAGTGTAAGAAAAATACTGTTTACTATTGTTTTAAGCGATAAGCGGCCAAAGAAGATTATAATTGTTGATGCCGTTGATGCGGGAAGATCCCCAGGCGAGATATTCGAACTTGACATATCTGATATTCCAGAAAAAAAGATTGACGATTTTTCCATGCATCAGCTACCCACTTCAAACCTTCTGAGGGAGTTAAAAAATATGTGTGGAGTTGATGTACGAATTATATCAATACAGGTAAAAAATATACCTGAGGAGGTTTCCCCCGGTTTATCAAAAATCATCACAGATTCCATCCCAGCCGCATGTGAGATGATACTAAATACCATAAAGTGATTAATACGGTTAGATTAGTATCATCGACAAAAAAATAATATGAAACCAATGGGTTTTGCATTGGCGATATATTTGGAACCCAAAAATAAGACCATCATAAAGTAGAGAAGAGAATAGAATCAAAATGTAGGATTTCCAAGGAAATCTCTTTTTTTCAACTGTTTTGAGCAATTATATTTATTGGTCACCCTGCCCTGTTATAAATTTGCTTTCACAGTAGGTCATCAGGAAAGGAGACTTGATCATCAAAGAAAGGATTGAAAATATGACACTCAAGGAAATCGTTAAAATTCTCAATGCTACAGTTTTAAACGGATCAGACATGCTAGATGTAGAGGTTCGAGCTGGTTGCGGATGCGATCTTATGAGCGACGTCTTAGCTTTCATCAAAGCGGACGCTATTTTATTAACAGGTCTAACAAATACTCAGGTCATCCGTACTGCTGAAGTTGCTGATATCAAAGCCATCTGCTTTGTCCGGGGAAAATCTCCATCTCAGGATGTGATTGACCTGGCACAGGAAAAAGAAATCCCTCTGATAAAGAGTTCATTACCGTTGTTTGAGGCTTGCGGGCGTTTATATCAAAATGGTTTACAAGGTTGTTCTGAAATTGAATAATAAACGACTATTTTAATGACTCAACAAAAAGAGATCACCAGAGTACAAGAATTAATCTATGAAATGAAAGTGGAACAGGTTATGGTGAAAGACGTCATAACCGTTGAACCAGACACCCCCATGAGTGACCTTCGCAGCCTGCTCCGTGACAAACGGATTTCTGGTGTTCCTGTTGTTGAAGGAGACCGTGTAGTAGGGTTGGTGAGCATTGAAGACTTCATCAAGACTCTGTCTGATGGAAATATGAATTGCCTGGTGAAGGACCAAATGACCAAAAACGTAAAAATAATATACAACACTGACCGTCTTGTTCACGCTGTTAGAGAATTCGATCGATGGGGATTTGGACGCTTTCCAGTTTTAGATCGCAAATCCCGAAAACTAGTTGGGATCATTACGAAAGGAAATATTATTCAGAGATTGCTCAATAAATTGGAGATTGACTATCACGCAGAGGAAACGCAGCGATTCCAAACCAGCCATTTTTTTGAAAGTATTATCACTGATAAAGCAAAACTCACACTTCAGTACGATATTATCGGAAAAGATTTTAACCGGGCTGGTGAAGCATCCAGCAATCTGAAAAAGTCATTAAAAACAATGGGAATCCCCCAGCAGATTATTCGTCGGGTGGCGATTGCCACCTATGAAGCTGAAATGAATGTGGTTATTTATGCAGATAGTGGTAGCCTTACCGTTCGGGTAACCCAAGAGTCTATCGTAGTTGAAGTCGTTGATTCAGGTCCAGGTATTGAAGATATTAACAAAGCATTGGAACCCGGGTTCTCAACAGCCGATGATTGGATTCGAGACCTCGGGTTTGGCGCTGGTATGGGGTTAAATAATATCCAAAAATGTGCTGACGAAATGAATCTGGAATCCACTGTCCAAAAAGGAACAGATCTGGAATTCATTGTAAATTTAAATGGAGAAGGAAAAGATGAAACTATATAAAGTTTTTAAGACCCTAAACCTTGAATTGAAAACTGATGATAAAGCTCTCACTCAGGAAGTTACGGGCGTATATGTCAGTGACCTTCTCAGTGATGTAATGGCTAATGCTAAAATTGGAAATTTATGGTTAACGCTTCAGGTACATCAGAATATCGTGGCTGTGGCATCCCTGAAAGAATTGTCTGGAGTACTTCTGGTAAACAACCGACAACCGGAGACAGAAACAATCAGGAAAGCTAACGAAGAAGGGATTCCCATCCTTGTTGCTGACCGGCCAGCATTTGAACTATCGGGGGAATTATTCAATCTTATGGATAAATAATGAGGATTATTCGTGCGGACTTACATATCCATACCTGCCTCTCACCTTGCGGTGAACTTGAGATGTCCCCACCGAGAATTGTGGAAGCAGCAATTAGAAAGAAAATTGATCTAATCGCTATTTGCGATCACAATTCTGCCGAAAATGTATCAGCTGTCATTGAAGCCTCTCAAGATACAAACCTGACAGTAATCCAAGGTATAGAAATAACGTCAAAAGAGGAGGTCCACATTATCGGGCTTTTCGATAGCCCGGAAGATGTCACTGCAGTTCAGGAATTAGTTTATTCCCAACTTGAGGGGAAAAATGATGAAAGAGTATTTGGCGAACAGGTTGTGGTAGATGCCGAGGGAAATATAATGAACTTCAACGAAAAGCTTTTAATCGGAGCAACAAATCTCTCAACAGATGATATTGTAAAAGCCATTCGTAATCAAAATGGACTAACCATCGCTGCCCACATCGACAGAGAAGGCTTTGGTATTATTGGTCAACTGGGATTTATTCCACCAGGGCTTGATCTCGATGCCCTGGAAGTTTCTTCAAAAATAAGCATGAATAATGTACGGAGGACTTTCCTTGAATATGAGGAATTTTCATTTCTCCAATCATCTGATGCTCATCGTTTAGACGACATTGGTAATGGAAGCACATCCCTTTCTATGGAGTCTGCTTCATTAGATGAATTGAAAATGGCTTTAAATGAAGAGCAGGGTCGAAGAATCTGTTATGAAACATAATTGGTGATTGGTGAACTGGTGAATGGTTAACTGGTGAGCGGTTAACTGGTGAGCGGTGAGTGGTAACTGGTAAACTGGTGAGCGGTGAACTGGTGAGCAGTACTCACCATTAACCAATAACCAGCTACCAATAACCAGTTACCAATAACCAACCAAGGAAATAAATGGAAGACCTATCGCTGCATATTTTGGATATTGTAGAGAATTGTATCCGAGCAGGTGCAAAAAATGTTGAGATTAGAATCAATGAAGACCTTAAGAAGGATCTTTTGGAGATCAAGATTCATGACGATGGGTGTGGCATGGATCAAACAACAATAGAAAAAGCCACTGACCCGTTCTTCACCACGAAATCTGTCCGGAAAGTGGGACTAGGACTATCCCTTATCAAACAAGCAGCCAGAAAGGCTGGAGGAGAATTATACCTATCTTCAAAACCTGGGAATGGAACCGAGGTAAAGGCTACTTTTCAACATAGCCACATAGACAGACAACCCCTTGGCGACATAGCCAAAACGCTAATGATCTTGATAATTGCCAATCCAGAGGTTCATTTCCGATATTTTCATTGGAAAAACGGCCGTGAGTACCAGGTGGATTCAAAACAGCTTACAGACGGATCTGCGGAGAGATCTAATACCTTTACAAAACAAATGGACTTAATAAGAAAAGGGGTAGAATCCATCCGGCGTGGTGAGGAGAAATAATAATTAGGAATCTTTAGACTCATATTTGTTTTCATCTACATTTTTCTCCCAATGACTCTGTTTTTATCCTCTTCTTCAAAATGTTTTGTTGACATTATTCCCCACTTTTTTCCAAATCAACTCCACTTCCTAAAAATGTCATCTTCCCAAAGGATTATATTTTTAGACTTCAGTAACAGTATCCTTTAGGATGTTATATATTTTTTAGAGAAGCGTAACCTTTAAGGTAGGTGGTTATACTTTGAAAATATAATCAGTGCAAATGCTTCCGCCTCTTGTCATCTTTATCATTATTTTCCTCTAACTCCATTTTTTCAATACGAGACATTTTCTCCTGTCTCTGTTGTACCAATTCAGCTTCTTCTCGTTTAGCTTCCTCTAAATGTTCGGGATGTTCATGTTCATACATATCTTCCGGCATAGTTCCCGTCAACCAGGAAGGATTCATAGGATAAACATGTGGATGAAAAACTGTAGAGTACAGGTGCCAGATAAATATCGCCAGAGTTGCCAGCCATGCTTCATAGAAATGAATAACTAATGCCACATCCAAAGCTCCTTTGGGGAGAAATTGAATCCACCAGTTGTCAAACCAGAGCAGGAAACCGGTGATAATCATAACTACTGTTCCCCAGACAAGCGCCCAGTATTCTGCTTTCTCAATATAACTGAATCGTCGAAACCGTGGACTTGTATTCCTGCGTCCGAGATTGAACATAATCCGTTGCCAGAACTGACGAAAATCTAGCATGTATGGCAACATATCCTTTAAATATTGTCTTCCTCTTTTAGTAGCAACAATAAAAACTGTATGCCACAATACTGTAAAGATAAACACACCTGCAGCAACACGGTGGATAATTCCCCTTAGTTCGAAACCCCGTTCCCAGCCAAAAAAGAGTCTTGCAACCCATCCATCACTATATCTAAGGGCAAAACCAGAAAGAACAAGAACAATAAAACTAACTGTTAAAAATGCATGTTGCCAGATTTCATGAGCACGCATCCTCCGGATTTGAGGTCTTTTCCTGAAAACCAATTGAATCTGTCTTGTGAGATCAATCAACCAGTGCAACACCATGGAACCAATAATCACTACAATTGCTATGATATATATGTTTGCCACAACATCTGCAGCAGTAGTTCTCAATCCCTCTCCGCCAACACCATGAATAGAGGATTGAGCCATTTTTTCTGAAATCCCTGGATGACAGTCTCCACAGGTCTCCTGAAGATTTTTTTCATGTATGGTAGATGTGGAATCCGAACTGGGTAAAATCCTATGTACTCCATGACAGGAGGCACAATTCGCCACTCGCATGTCTCCAGCTTTACTCTTAAGTCCATGATAACTATCAATGAATGTGGTTAACCGTCCTCCAGTTAAACCATATTTCACATTCAACACCGCTGACTCATGGCAGGGGGAACATGTTTGTTCTGCTACTTTAGATCTCGATACAGGTGAGCGGGGATCATCTGGCGAAATAATTCCATGTTCCCCATGACAATGGGTACAAACTGGTGCATCTGTTTCTCCTCTCGCCACAAGTTTACCGTGGATCCCCTCCCAGAAATCATTCTCTACCGATTTATGACATTTACCGCATGTCTTAGGAATATTGAAGTGGTTTATCGAAGACTCTCCTTCACCTGGTGATAATATTTTATGAGCGGATCCCCCCGTTGAATGACAGTCATTACAGGTTGCCGCTACATAAATGCCGCCTTTTGTCGCATTCCCATGGACACTGCTCTCATAGATTTCAATCGGGTGATCAATGAGGATATCGTACTTTTTTGTGATATCGAGATTTTCGTGACAATTTCCACAAGTAGATGGGAGATTAACTGGGTGAGTTTTGGATAATTTTACAGTCGAGGGCAGAATATCGTGGTCCCCATGACAATCCATACATTGAGGCATATCTTTACAGGTACCAATAGCAGCTCGACCGTGAGCCTGATATTCATCAGACGCTTCTTCATGACAGGCACGACATCCTTTACATCCAACGGTAAAACCTATATCCTCTTTATGAGGAGTGGTATCTTTATCCTGATGACAATTCAGGCACTCAAGTTCACTGTGAATAGAGTGCGAAAGATCCTGCTCAAAATCGGTTTCATGTTCACTTGTTTCGTGACAATCAATACAGGCGTCACTGTCAATATATTCAAAATCATCATCCTGTGAAAAGATAGTATTCAGCAAACCAACAGCTAATATCACCATATAAAAGGTTAAGATATTACTTCTCATTTTTTATATCCTCTTTTATTTTATTGCAATGTTCAAAAGTTTGATTTTTAAGAAAAATTTTCATATCGGCAAATGGGGAAAGATTACTGTAAATGGAACAGTGTCTGCAATCCTTGTCTCTACATACTTCACCCCTGTTTGAAACAATCCAGCAGGGTTCATACATATTTGTATATGCATCACAATTTTCTCTATCTTCAAGACTGCAATTAATAATATCCCAACACGGAATCAGTGATAATAGTATTTTTATACTGGCAATATTCAGGCCACGCTCTTCGATCATCATACGAATAAAACGCAATCGCTCAATATCATTTCTCGAATACATTCGCCTTTTAGATTTAGTGCGCCGGGGAAGAATCAATCCTGAATTCTCATACATTCTCAGTGTGTGTACTGAAACATTGATCATATCCGCAGCAACACTGATCGTGAATACAGGCCTGTTATCATCATTCAGGTTTTTCTGAATATTCCTTGTCATTTTACTGTTATACGTATAGTTAAATATAAGAACTAATCTATATTATTAAATATAGATATTTTATAGGGGATAATATAATATTGGATGAATCATTTATTTCAAACAGGATCTGGCTGGTATTCTAAGAGAAACGACAAAGATTCTATGGCTTGGATTTGTTTAAATTAACAACATACTCCCGAAGGTTTCACGTATGTTCATAATATAACTTTTTTATGTTTGAGTTAATTCCTTTATCCGGGTTTCAAATTTTGTACTGAAGATCAAAATCATAAAAACGTGCCAACAATAATTAGAGTCAACAGTACGATTCCTACAAACAGAAATGAATAACCGACAATAATAAAAAGACGGCGTTTCCATGTTTTTTGGGGTTTTGTAAGAAGACTTTGGTAATCCTCTGAAGAAATGATTTCTTTTTGCAAGGAACGTTCGTGTTCAAATTTTTCCTCGGTAAGATGCCCTGAAAAAATCACATCATCCATGGGGAAGGCTCCCGGACGTAAATGGGTATTAAAAAAGTGTACCATAAAGATAAATGCTGTGGCCAGCAGTGCTTCTTCTGAATGGATAATGTGGGCAGCGTTAATCAGCCATCCCGGGAAAATCCGTGTAAATATTTCAGGGAACCAGAGTGTTAGTCCGGTCAGTCCGATTGCGAACATTCCCCAAAAGACGGCGAAATAGTCAAACTTTTCCCAGTACGTCCAGCGGTTCCACTTTGGTTCATTCTTTCGAGCACCAAGGAAATAGGCAATGTGGTTGAAGAAATCCTTAAAATCCTGCCAGTTCGGTACGAGACTGTCCGGTCCCCAAAACAAACCTTTCTGCTTCTTTCCGATTGCTTTGTACACCAACATGCCAAGGTGAATAATAAATACCGCCGCCATCAATAACGCGGCAGTTCTATGGGCAAGCGCCGCTGCTCTGAAACCGATAACATTGTGTACCAGCCAGTTCGCCATTACAGAGTGACTGTATTTTAACGGCAGTCCGGTTCCGGCAAGCGTTAAGAACGCTCCTGCCATACCAATATGCAGTAATCGACTCGTTCGCGTAAAGCGTTTTACACGTTTGGTGGACTTTGTCGGGCGATGGAATGGTCCCTCAATGATTCGCTTGATCAGCAATCTTATCAGCCAAAGGATGGTATGTCCCCCGAAAACTGATAATGTCCCGATCAACAACCAAATCATAAATACATGGATACCGTGCAAAATCGGATTTTGCTCTTCCATCATTGGAGTATAATGTTCCAAATACTGCACAAAATTCAAATTCACTTCTTCATGGCACTGACTACAGGTTTCGATGATATGTTCTTTACTAATCGTAGATTCGGGATGATCGCTCGGTAAAATAGAGTGATTTTCATGGCAGGAAACACAGGTCGCAAATTCCTCTCCCTGATATCCAAGTTGGTAGTTTTGTCCGTGATAAGAGCTATAATATCCTTCCAGAACATGCGGATTCAGTTGAAAGCGCATCGTCACTTCACGGT
>JACKQG010001747.1_pt2 | contig 23063 bp, 23 predicted proteins | sample 8237621 | NCBI WGS metagenome assembly JACKQG01 (sample SAMN15677084, study PRJNA649215) | marine metagenome | biome: marine; feature: Black Sea; material: saline water; isolation source: suspended particulate matter (SPM) from the Black Sea western gyre | collected 2013-06-09/2013-06-10 | depth... | reverse complement strand
TCCCTTCAAAGAGAGGCCAGAGCATGACGTTGGCATACCGCAGCTTATGCCTTTGACAGAAATCTTCAATATGGGAACGAACCGGTCCTTCCGGCAGAGGTTCACACTTCCAGAGCCTGATGATAATTTCAGGAAAAGTCACAGCCAGCATGATAAAAAACGTAACGAAAAACAGGGGTTCCCCCCAGGATGACCTGAGAAAATCGTAAACAGCCGGCACAGGAAGAAGCAGAAGCAGGTCAAAAAGCAGTGAAAGCAGCAGCCATGGAAGTATTATGGGAATGTTGTTTGAAATATTGGAGCGCAGAAACGCACCGGCAGAGTAGGACCTCCCGAAAACAACGCTGTAGCTCTCCCGTGCTCCTGCCCAGGCAATGCAGAGATAGAAGAAAAACAGCAGGATGCCTCCCAGACTGACAAGAATAGGCAGGCTGTCAGTGAATGGCAATGCGGCAAAATAATACTGACAGTCAAGAACATACACATCCACAGCCACTGAGCCGATAGCAAGGATGGAAAATTTCTGCTCGGCCTTAAAATATTCAGAGACTTTGTCAACCCGCTTCCTGACATAACAGGCATACACCAGAAGCCAGAAAAACAGACCTTTTGCGGCAAAAAGAAGTGCGGTTATCGTTGGAGAAAGCTGGGGAGCATCCGGCACACTGTTGGTGGACAGGATAAAAATAACAACTATGAGATAAATGAGATTATTATATATCACTTAATACGGCTTCCATGAAACGAAGGTCGAAATTGCTGGGTATTATGTCTCCTGAAGCTGACAAGAAGTTTTGCCAGCTGATGGACGCTGAACATCTTTTTTTCGACAAAATACTCACCAAATTTTTTCTGCATTCGTTTTTGCCGCAAGAGAAGAGTATGAAGCTGAGACTCGGAAAGCAGACCAAGATAACGTGCCGTCTTCCCGAAAGGCTGTCCGGGGGTGCTGTGCCGGAGGACAGTACTTATCTGGGTGGTATTCAGCCAGCCATTCCTCCTGGCTATCTCACCCAACTTTGGACACTGCCTCCGCTGCCATATCAGGGCATCAGCCAGATCACTCCAGTTGATATGACCCGCATAATAAAGATATTGGCCAAAAAGAAGAGGACGCCGGGGCAAAGGTATACGGGATGGGCGTTGCCGGCAGAATATTCTTTTATCACCACCAGGCGGCGAAGCTTTATGCCCATGAGAAGGAGAAGCGCTCCTGCCATTTCTATTCTGAACATCATGGGACCGGAGCGGTGACCGTACTGAAGACGTCTGCAAATGAGGCCTGAGCCCTGAAAAACGGAACCCCCTTTCCCGGGCATCCACGTAACAGGTTAAGGCTTCATATGCTTCCCGCACTGAACAGAAACATTTTTCATCCAGACCGGTTTGATTGCTGCCCTGGAATGTCGCCCTGTCGGGATGAATCTCAAAAGCTTTTTTCCGAAAAGCACTTTTAACGCCTGACATTTGGAGATACTCAAGAAATTCCCGGCTAACGGTCAGTTCCTCGCCAAAAATAATCTGACATGCCCTATACAGCTCATGTTCTGCAGCCACACCATTCATACCTGGCTTTTCCCCTGACTCATTTCACATCTCAGCCCATAACCGCCATCGCAGAATACCCTTTCAGCCAGAAGCCTGTTTAATATACATTTTCCTGTCATTCAGACCACCAGATCAACTCTCCCGGATGGAAGTGATTCCCGGGCTTTTCTCGTTGCCTCTGCGGCAATGTTGTTTTTTGCCCGTTCAGCCACATCAAGGAAATGAGTCCTGTTTTTCTCTACCGTTGACGCACTATAGGGAGTGAGTTTCATGGTAGTAAAATGAGCAGCTGTTTTGGCAATATAATCAATTTTAAAATCAATTTTCATGGAGGCAGCTTCCCTGAAAAAAAGACACTGAAATCGTATCAATATCTCACTTATATTACTATAAAATTTCCCTTCGAAGATACCATTTAAATGGTATCATGTGAATCAAAAATTTACAAACCCCCATAAGGAAATATTTTGAATTCCCGTACCGGCATCAGCACTACCACAAAAACTTCTTCTTGAGAAACATTCCTATTGTCACGCTGCAATCTATCATGTATATTCTGCACTTATGCACACAAATGCTTTTTTGTACCGCAGATGATCCACTACTAACACCATGAGGAGGTATTTATGGCGGAGAAAGTAGCAGCCGGTTGTGCCAGACCCACAGGAGGGCCGGTTGGAGAAGAAGTTCATGAGGAAACTGAGCAAAAACAGAATACTGTCAAGGAGGAACGATCCATGATTATGGTTGGACAAAAAGCACCTGATTTTACTGCTCCCGGGTACCAGAAGGGAGAATTTGTCAATATCAAACTTTCAGATTACCTTGGCAAGTGGGTTCTCCTCTGTTTTTACCCGGGTGACTTCACATTTGTCTGAGCAACAGAGCTTTCAGCAGTTGCTGAAAAATTTCCTGAGTTTCAGAAACTTGGTGTAGAAATCTTTTCCATGTCCATTGACTCCATGTTTGTTCATAAAATGTGGAATGAAGATGAACTGGAAAAAATGGTTGACGGCGGCGTGCCATTCCCGATGCTTTCCGACGCTGGCGGCAAGGTCGGGAAAGTATATGGCGTCTTCGATGAAAATGCCGGAGTGGAAGCCCGCGGTCGTTTCATCATTGATCCTGACGGAGTGGTGCAGGGATATGAAGTCCTTACCCCGCCAGTTGGCCGTAACGTCAATGAAACTTTCCGACAGGTTCAGGCCTTCCAACTTGTCCGTGAGACCAAAGGGGCAGAGGCAACGCCTTCCGGATGGAAACCGGGCAAGAAAACTCTCAAACCAGGCATTAACCTTGTCGGCAAGGTCTGGAAAGAGTGGACAACAGATATGGCTTTTGATGAGTAATTGACCAGCAGCACTCCAGGGGTGCACGATCAGGCTTTCTCACATATGGTTATATAGTTCGGCGGCCTGCTTGTCACCCCATGGAGCACTGCTGAACAATTACAGTTCGGTGATTTTCAAAACCATACGTTTTTTTTCGCAGAATAATTACTTTGATCAATACTCTCACGGAGATCAGGAATCCCTTCCTGGTCTCCGTGAACTCAGTGGATCCAGACATGAAATGGAAACAGTTTTTCACGCCGGTTTCTAATATTACCGGCGAAGAGGCAAAACAGCTTGTTGCTGACAAAGGTGCAGATAACGTTGTCTACCTCGATGTCCGCCAGCCCAAAGAATACGAAAACGCCCATCTGCCGGGCTCCAGGCTTATCCCCATGGGCGAACTGGACAGGCGTCTTGACGAACTCGACCCCGATTCTCACATCATTGTCTACTGAGCCATTGGTGGCCGCAGCCGTGTTGCTGCGCAGATGCTTTCAGGCAGGGGATTCAAAAACATTTACAACATGAGTGGCGGCATCAGGGACTGGAATAAGGAAATTGCCGTCGGCCCCCAGGATCTTGGCCTCCACCTTTTCTCCGGCAGTGAAAGTGCTGAGGAGACAATAATTATCGGATTCGGCCTTGAAGAGGGGCTCCGCGAGTTTTACCTCGACATGGCAGCACAGGTAGACAGCCCCGAGGCAAAAAATCTCTTCGCCAAACTGGCTGATATCGAAATACACCACCAGGAACATCTCTTGAAACTCTACCGGGAGAGTACCGGCAAAAATGTCTCCCTGGAAGACTTCCGCTCGGAAAAAGTTCAGCCGTCCATGGAGGGTGGCCTGACAACACAACAATATCTCCAGCTCTACAATCCTGATCTTGGATCAGAACTTGATATTCTCTCCCTTGCCCTCTCCATTGAGGCCCAGGCCCTCGATCTCTACCTGCGCGCTGCCGACCGTGATACTGACCAAAGCTCCCGGGCTGTTCTCCAACAGATAGCCAATGAAGAACGTGCCCATATGGCCCGGCTGGCCGAACTTATTGACACACTTTAAGGTACCTTTAATCAACTGAGAAGATAACACTCTCTGCGCCGATGCTGCCGGCATTCTGGCCGCAGTCTTTATCTGCAATCTCTGACTCTGATCTTTTCCAGCAATCCACATAGTAAAATCGAACGCGATCAGCTGTAAAAAAATATGCCTTTCTTACCACAAGTTCACGAAGGACACGAAGAAACAATAACAAAAACCTTCGTGCTCTTCGTGTCCTTCGTGGTTTTTAACCCATCATCAGAATGAGTGAAGGTTTTCTTGCAAAGCGCAGGACGACAGGATACCATGCAGCAACCCAAACTTTTTACTGATGAGGTTTCTATGTTTCAAGGTCTTGATTCTTTTTTGGCACAATCCGGTTTTTCTTCAGCCGCGATAGAGTTCTCCCATCTGGCCTTCTCACTGCTTCTTCTTTTTCTTGCAGCTTTGATCGTCCACTGGATAACCAGCCATTACGTAGTGCTTATACTCGAAAAAATTGCCCACAAAAGCACCTTCAAATGGGATGACGCATTCATTCGCAATCATTTTTTCAAACGCCTGGCTATCCTTACCCCCCTTATCCTGATTTATGGTGCCGCAGATCTGGCCTTCACCGACTTTCCAGGCACAGCAGAACTTCTGCGCCGGGCATCCCTTATCTTCTTTGTGCTTGCCGGGGTCCGGGTTCTGGCCACGGCCTTGAAATCCTTTCAGGATATATATAGCAGCAGCGAGATCGCCGGTGACTGGCCCATACGAAGTTACCTTGATGCCATCAAAATCATTCTGTACATCCTTGCCTTTATTTTTATCACCTCGATACTTACCAACAAATCCCCATGGGGTATTATCAGCGTATTTGGTGGCCTTACCGCCATACTTCTTCTTATCTTCAAGGATACCATCCTGGGCTTTGTCGCCAATCTACAGCTTACCGCCAATGATATGGTCCGAGTTGGCGACTGGATTGAAATGCCAAAATACGGTGCTGACGGTGATGTCATCGACATTTCACTGCACACCGTCAAAGTCCAGAACTGGGATAAAACCATCACAACCGTACCAACCCATCATATGGTGAATGATGCCTTTAAGAACTGGCGGGGAATGTCGGAATCAGGGGGAAGACGCATCAAGCGCGCCCTCTACATTGACACGAACTCCGTCCGCTTCTGCACGGATGAGAACCTGGAGGGATTCAAAAAATACAGCCTTCTTGAAGGCTACCTCCAAAAAAAAGAAGAAGAAATCACTGAATACAACAAAACCCATCATCCAGAACCGGGCAAACTCGGCGGGCGGCGCCAGACCAACATCGGTGTTTTCCGCGCCTACATCAAGGCTTACCTGCGCAACAACCCCAAGATCAATCAGGACCTGACATTCCTTGTGCGGCATCTTGCCCCCACCCCCCAGGGACTGCCCGTAGAAATATACGTTTTCAGCGCTGACAAGGTCTGGGCAAATTACGAGGGAATACAGGCCGATATTTTTGACCATCTCCTGGCAATCGCCCCAGAATTTGGCCTGCGGATTTTCCAGTATCCATCCGGCAACGACCTGCAACAATTTCAGTCTTTCAAAGCGACAGCTGACGCACTGGACATCCCAGCATGATGACACACGATTGGACCATCGGCGAACTCCTTTCAACATCCACTGCATTCTGGAAAGGATGCACGCTTCAGGCCGCTGTCAGACTAGGGGTCTTCACAGCCATCAACAATGGCCGGCTGAGCCGTGACGGGATGGCCGAAAAACTGAATGCCGATAGACGTGGAACCGAACTTCTACTCGATGCGCTTGCCGCCATGGGCCTCCTTGTCAAAGACGGCAATTCCTACTCGAACTCCGAGGCGGCCCTGAACTTTCTCTCCAGCACATCAGGAAAATACATCGGCCACATCATCCTGCACCATCATCACATTTTAGACGGCTGGGCCCAACTCCATGACGCAGTAACCTCCGGACGGCCGGTTGAAATGCGTTCATACGGTGAAGACGTCGAGCGGCAAAGCTTCCTTATGGGGATGTTCAACCTGGCCATGGGGATTGCACCCGGCCTGGCCTCGCAGGTGAATCTTGCCGGACGCCGGAGGCTGCTTGACCTCGGCGGCGGTCCCGGAACCTACGCCATTCATTTCTGCCAGGCCAACCCCGATCTGGCAGCTGTTATTTATGACCGGCCAACCACCGAACCCTTTGCCCTTGAAACAGTGGCGAAATTCGGCCTGAAGGACCGCATTGATTTCGCCGCAGGGAATTTCAACTCCGACCCCATCACAGGGGGGACTTATGATGTGGCATGGCTTTCCCATATCCTCCACAGTAACAGCCCTAAGGAGTGCCAGGCGCTTATACAAAAAACTACGGCGGCCATGGAACCGGGCGGTCTCATCATGATCCACGAATTCGTCCTGGACAACACCAGGGACTCGCCTGAATTCCCGGCCCTCTTTTCCCTGAATATGCTTATTAATAATGAAGGCGGTAGGTCATACTCCGAAGAAGAATTACGCACCATGCTCAAAAATGCCGGCGCCAGAGATATCGGCAGGCACCCCTTCAGGGGCCCCAATGATTCCGCAATTATTTTTGGAACGATTTAAAATCCAGGCCGCACAAGCAGATCGCACACAAATGAAACATCCACAAAGCCTATACTTGGCCAGAACTATCCTCTCATCCCCGTATCGCTATTCACTGCGGGTTTCCTTCTGGGATGAAAATGAACACAGTTATCGATTCAGGGAGATAGCCAACCTCAGTGAAGATCCGGGCATCCACATTATTTACCCGAATGAACATTGTTTTTATGTCAACGAATCATTAAACGATTTGGTGACGGAAAAATGCGGACATGATTTCAGCAATGAGCTTGAAAAGCTTCTCTGGCCATTCGTAACCGCATCTGTAAAACGTAAAATGGAACCTTTTTTCAATCGCGGCCAGGGGGTCCATTCCACACCTGTTTCCAAAGAAGAAAAAAAAGCCATTGGCCGGGACATCCACATTTTTGACAAAAGAAGACTTTACTTCCTCCGCTATGGCTCTGTGGACCAGAGCCGCCTAGCCAGTATGTCTCCAAGGCTCTGCCGGAAACTGCTTGGAAAATCAAGGGACGAAATAGAGCAGTTTTTCATAGCCCAGGAGCAAAACCTTTATGAACAGGAAGTAAAGCTGTATCTCTTTGCCGCCTTCAACCTGCAGCAGCACTTCAGTGAGTCCTATGCCCGATCCATGCCCAACGCTCTTAACGAAGAGCTTGTAGATGATTTCTTCCTTGAAGCGATCTGCCGGCTTGACGATGACAAAATATTCTGGAAAGGTATGACTGCAGGGAACAGCCTTTCACCCTACCTTGCCCGATATGTCATCTATTTCTTTGATCTCAGCTTCGCACACACGGACCCGGCCCGGGAGTATGCCAGGCAGTTCAGGAACAGCCACCGCCAATTCCGGTGGCCTGAGAAAAAAAGTATGGGTGAAGATGAAATCAGCAAGATTTTTGGGGAGACTGCCGACACGCTTCGTCAGATGAACACAAAGGATCTCACCAGTCTGTGGCGTCGAAAAGCAAAGGAGCTTCACCCTGACATCGGCGGCGAACATGAAGAATTTGTCCGTCTGACAGCAGCATACAAGGAACTGAGGAGATCAAAATGAAACCTGCTTTTTTTCACCACATCCGGATAATAACCTGAAAATAATGCTCGCTTTCCACTCCCACTATGTGAAATAATAGAATGCGTATATTAAAGGAGACATCTATGAGCACACTTTTTGAAAAAACAACAATTAATGGCCTTGTTCTGGAAAACCGCCTGGTTCGTTCTGCCACCTGGGAAGGAATGTGTGACGACGACGGGCGCCCGACCCCGCAGCTTGATTCCTGTTATAATGATATGGCCCTCGGCAAGGTCGGCCTTATCATCTCCGGATATACCTTTGTCCGGCCGGATGGCAAACAGCTCCCAAAAAAAATGGGAATCCATACCGATGATTTTGCAGTCGACATGAAAAGACTGACCGCAGCCGTCCATGATGCCGGCGGCAAAATATGCCTTCAGATAGTCCACGCCGGAGGACAGACCAGCTCCGCAAGTGCAGGCCGCCAGCCCCTTGCCCCTTCAGCGGTCGAAGTAGACCAGTTCCCTGAAAAACCTGCGGAAATGACCCTGCAAGATATTGATGAAATTATAACCGCTTTTGCCCAGGCCGCTGGCCGGGCCAAGGAATACGGCTTTGATGCCGTGCAGCTCCACGGAGCCCATGGCTACCTAATCAACCAGTTCCTGTCTCCCCTGACCAACCGGCGTGTTGATGAGTATGGAGGCAGTATTGAAAAACGATGCCGGTTCCTCATGGAGATCTACAGGGCGGTAAGGAAATGTGTGGGTAATAACTACCCGGTCATGGTCAAACTGAACGGGGATGACTTTCTCGATGGCGGCCTTCAGGAAGCAGATGCCGTCTATGCCGCCAAACTCCTTGACCAGTCCGGAATAGACGCCATTGAAGTAAGCGGCGGAACCCCCGCCTCCGGGGAGAAAAATCCTATCCGGGTGAAAATAAAAACAGCTGAGCAGGAAGCCTATAACCTGGGCCTGGCTGAGCATATTAAAAAAGAAGTGAGCTGTCCGGTCATGGTGGTCGGCGGCTTCAGAAGTCTCGAAGTAATCGAAAAAGTACTGGGTGACGGCACAGCAGATTATATCTCCCTGGCCCGTCCTCTTGTTAGAGAACCCGATCTTGCCAGACGCTGGATGGACGGCGACAGGTCTCCGGCCCGATGTATATCATGCAATGGCTGCTTTAAGCCCGGTCTCAAGGGGGAAGGCATTTACTGCGTTGTCAAGAAAAAGGAGCAGGAGGAGAAATAGAATATCTCAGCTTCAATCTTCATTTAGTGAGAGACCTGTATTCTTGACGACCTGAAAACATGACTTCCATTCACCTATCATCAATACTCCTGGTCCTTATCGGCGCCCTGTTTATGGCTGCGTCAATAAAGCTCAGCCTGAAAACCGGCACAAACGTGCCGTCAAACCTGCAGAACAGATGGAAAATTCTCACCAGCCTGATGTTCTTTTTTCTTGGCGGCTATTTCACCTTCCTGATTATACAGGTCAAGGCTCTTGATATCCCTATTGAGCTTATAACCGGAATAGTTTTTTTCGGCGGTGCCCTCTTTGTCTTTCTCATCACCAACCTTACCAAGGATACGGTTTCTCAAATCAGGCAGGGTGAAAATCTTCTCCGGAAAGCCCACGGTCAACTCGAAGTCAGGGTTGAACAGCGTACTAAAGAATTGAAAAAAGCCCTCCTTGATGTTGAAAGAGAGGCAGCTGAGCGTGAAAAAACAGCCCTGGCTCTGAAAGAGGTCAACACAGAACTTGTACAGATCCTCAACTCAACACCAGACGGTATTCGTGTTGTTGACAAAAACTTTATTATGCTGAGGGTCAACACACAGTTTGCCGAGCTTGCTGGGGTCCCGGCAGAAGAACTGATCGGCAAGCTCTGCTATGAAGGGTTCGAGGGGCATGCCTGTCACACCCCGGATTGTCCTGTACAAAGAATTCTTAATGGTGAAAAAAGGGTGGATACTGAATCAGAAATTGGCTCTCCGCGGGGTCGGGTTATTCCCTGTATCGTGACTGCCATTCCCTATTACGACCCGAATGGTGAACTCATTGGCGTTGTTGAAGGTTTCCGTGACATCTCCGATCGGAAAAAAATGGAAAACAAGCTCAAGGAAATATCCGTCACCGACGAACTCACCGGAATACTCAACCGCCGCGGTTTTCTTGCCATGGCAGAAAAGCAGCTTCAGCTTGGTGAACGGCTGGATAAAGCTATGTACCTGCTGTATGCCGATATCGATAATATGAAATGGATAAATGACACCCTGGGCCATGTTGTCGGCGATGAGGCCCTGGTGGAAGCGACAGAACTTCTCAAGGACACATGCAGAAAATCCGACCTGATCGGCATCGGCAGACTGGGTGGCGATGAGTTTGCCATCCTCATGTTCAGCGAGGAAATTGGGCAATCCTGCGATCACCCTATTCTGGACAGAATCGAACAAAACATAGTGGAAAGAAACAAAAAAAACAACACGCAGTACAGCCTTTCCATCAGCATAGGAATTGTCCTGTATGACCCCCAGGAACATTCTTCCATTGAAGAATTTATTTCCATGGGAGATTCGGCCATGTATTACTGTAAAAAAGAAAAAAAGAAGAAAGCCACCAACTAACCCCAATTCGTTTCCATCCGACACCAACCTTTTCCTCACATGCAAAAACATACACATGGTTTTACCCTGCTGAAAGAAAGCAGTGTGGCAGAGCTGAACGGCTCCGCCCATATTTTCCAACACGAAAAAAGCGGTGCGCGCCTGCTGTATCTGAAAAATGATGACGACAACAAAGTCTTCTCCATCTTTTTCAGGACACCCCCTGCTGACTCAACCGGAGAAGCACATATCCTTGAACATTCAGTGCTGTGCGGATCAAAGAAATTCCCGTGCAAAGAGCCCTTTGTTGAGCTTATGAAGGGGTCACTCAATACCTTCCTGAACGCCTTCACCTTTTCAGACAAGACAGGCTATCCTGTTGCAAGCCGCAACGAAAAGGATTTTTTCAACCTGATAGATGTCTACCTTGATGCCGTTTTCTACCCCAATATCTATGACCGGCCGGAAATTTTCCAACAGGAGGGCTGGCATTTTTCCCTGCCGGAAGAAAAGACGGAACTCCGCTACAATGGCGTGGTGTATAACGAGATGAAAGGGGCATTTTCCTCCCCTGAGCAGATACTCTATCGCAAAATAGAACAATCCCTGTTCCCGGATACACCCTATGGCGTTGAATCCGGAGGCGATCCGGACGACATACCGTCCCTGAGCTACGAGGATTTTCTTGCCTTCCACAAGACATACTATCACCCGTCAAACAGCTACATATTCCTGTATGGCAATGGTGACATTGAAAAACAGCTGGCTTTTCTCAACGACAAGTACCTTGCTGCATTCACCCGGACAGAAACAGATTCGGCAATTCCCATGCAGGCCTCCTTTACAGAGCTTCATGAGACAACCGAAAGCTATCCCGTTGGTGACGATGAAGACCTCAAGGAAAAAGCCTTTTTTGCCCTGAATTTCGCCACTTCTGAGGTCTCTGATGCCGAAACGGTTCTCGGACTCAATATACTGAACAGAATCCTCCTCCAGACGGAGGCCTCTCCCCTGAAAAAGGCCTTGATTGATGCCGGCATCGGCAAAGATGTCGGAGGCCTGTTTGACACCGACATACGGCAGCCTGTCTTTGCCATCGTCGCCAACCATGCCGACTCATCTCAAAAATCAGCTTTTTTCAACTGCATCAGGCAAACTCTTGAAAGGGAAGTCAGGAACGGTTTAAACCAAAAACTGGTGGATGCCTCCATCAACAACATAGAATTCCAGCTTCGCGAGGCTGACTACCAGTCCTTCCCCAAGGGTCTTGTCTATGCAATACAATGCATGTCAACCTGGCTCTATGACGGCGACCCGCTTACTCCACTGCGATACAACCGGCATATTGAAGCCATCAAGAAAAAAGCAGAGAATGGCTATTTTGAAAAACTTATAACCGACCAGCTTCTCAACAATCCACACTCCTCACTTGTGTGTCTTTTACCGGAACAGGGATTAAACAACAGGCAGGAAACACTTCTCCAGGAAAAACTTGAAGCGGTCAAGACAGGGCTTTCCGGTCAGGATCTTGACAGCATGGTAACGGCAACACAAAAACTGAATCAATACCAGCAGGCTCCCGACACCCTTGAGGATCTAACCTCCATCCCTCTTCTTGAGCTGACTGACATCAACACAGCGGCCGAGATACTTCCCCTTGAGGTAAAAGATGGCCCGGCTGAAACACTCCTGCATCCGGTTTTCACCAACGATATCTCATATGCAGATCTCTACTTTGACACCGCATCAGTGCCAGAGAAGTTCACCCCTTATCTTTCCCTGCTCGACAGGATTATAGGCCGGGTGAACACCCGGCATTACGACTATATGACTCTTACCAATGAGCTGAATATTCATCTCGGTGATCTTTCCTTTTCAGCCCATGGCTTTTCGGAATACAAAAAAAAGGATGTTTTTCATCCGAAATTCATTGTCTCTGCCAAGGCACTGACTGCAAAAACAGACAAGATGGCTGCACTTGTTGAAGAAGTGATACTGCGCAGTGACTTCAGCGACAAAAAACGTCTCCACGAGATCATACGGGAAATACGCTCCCATCTCGAGATGCAGATCATGCAATCCGGCCATGTATATGCCCGGAGAAGAATTGCCTCCTACCTTTCACAACAGGGCGCTTACCAGGAACAGATCTGCGGCATCTCTTTCTACCAGTTCATTAAAGATCTTGACGACAACTTTGCAACACAGGCCAATGCAGTTATTGAGGCCTTACAGACGACGGCAGTGCTGGTCTTTCACCGCAGCAGCGCTCTTGTCAGCATCACTGCTGACAATGGAGATATCCCGAAAATTGCCGACAAAATGGCCGGGGTCATTAATAACTGCCCCGCTATCAGCCAGATAAAAATTGACCGGAATACAGAGCAGAAGGGTCGCAACGAAGGGTTTATCATTCCAGGTCAGGTGCAGTATGTTGCCAAAGGCGCAAATCTCTCCAGACATACGGAATACGACAACAGGCTCTACCTGCTGCAAACCATTCTCGGCACGGATTACCTGTGGAACACTGTCCGCGTCATGGGAGGCGCTTATGGGGCTGCGGCTAAATTTGAGCACGACGGAACAGTGTGCTTCTCGTCCTATCGGGATCCGAACCTCAAAAATACGATTCAGACATATAACGATGCGGCACAGTATGTCCGATCCTTTGCACCGGATGACCGGGAACTACGCAAATACATTATCGGCACCGTTGGCCGGCTCGACACCCCCCTTACCCCATCCATGAAGGGAGAAAGGTCAAGCGAAGATTATATTTCCCATATCCGGCAGGAGGACATCCAGCAGGAACGCGACGATATCCTCTCCGCCACACCTGAGGCACTGCGGGCCTTTGCCGCACCACTGGACACAGCAATGAGCAAAGGAATATGCTGTGTCATAGGTTCTGAGTCAGAAATCAAAAAGAACAAAAAACTGTTTGATTCAGTAACATCACTATTGTGATATTAAATCATCGGCTTTTTGTTTTTAAAAACTTTGTGCCTTTGTGCCTTTACGTTGAACTTAATATTTTTAACTTTTAACTTTCTGTCATCGTCCAATCCTGGAGGACTTTTATAATCTTGCCCGCCTGATCGGCGCTTGAGATATTAAATTTTCCCTGGGCACGGTACTCTCCCTGCAGCTTTCGATAACGGCGAATGGTATAGCGGTCCGGTCCGTATTCTTTTTTCCCTTTTTCCCACTGCTGGTAACGAAACATTACCGTTGCCCAGGCACCTTTTGACAGGATGGCCTTATCAAGCTCCTTCACAATAACAACCCCGTCTTCCTCATAATGTATCGTTAAATCTTCTACAGTTTCAGCCATATCTCTTCTCCTCAGATACCTTTTATTGCCGGCAATATCCCGACCAGATTCAAATCTTTGCATGAGCCCCACTCTTCATGTCGGCTCTTCTGTAGAGTATCAATCAAAAAAATTTATGCAAACCATTTTGTACTCTCAGCCAAAGGACAGCACATTCAATCCAGCAAAAAAAGTATTTCCTTCACGGCCAAAAAAGGGTAAAGTGCTTCCTTTTTTCTTATTCTAGCCACCTTTTTCAAACACTAATTCAATAAGATGAGGACACAAGGCATGACGTCCAATGCAGCCTCTTTACGCCCACGGGAAGAATGCGGCGTATGTGGCATATACGGTCATCCTGACTCTGCAAAACTGACATATTTCGGTCTGTATGCACTGCAGCATAGAGGCCAGGAAAGCGCGGGCATCGTTGTGTCCGACGGACAAAGATTTTCCGAGCACAAAGCCATGGGTCTTGTGTCTGAAGTTTTTTCAGAAAAAGACCTGCAGCCTCTGCAGGGAGACATGGCTATAGGTCATGTCCGCTACTCCACCGCCGGTGAATCAAATATCATCAATGCTCAACCTTTTACAGCGTGCCATCAGGGGCAGATCTATGCTGTCGCTCACAACGGCAATCTTGTCAATATTCGAGAACTGCGCAACAAACTGGAGAAAAAGGGTTCTATTTTTCAGTCCACAATGGACAGTGAGGTTATTGTACACCTGCTTGCAGCATTCAGTGATCTTGACTTCAAAGAGGCCCTGACCAAAACATTTCAACAAATCTCAGGTGCCTATTCCTTAGCTATAATGACCAGGGATAAGCTGGTGGCTGTCCGAGACCCGAACGGATTCCGCCCTCTCTGCCTGGGACAGCTAGCTAACGGAGCCTATATCATCGCATCCGAAACCTGCGCCCTGGACCTGGTAGAAGCAAACTACATCCGCGACATCGAACCAGGTGAAGCCCTCATTATTGACAAAGACGGTTTGTCCTCTTTTTTCTTTACCGAAAAACAACGCCACAGCTTCTGCATCTTTGAGCATGTATATTTCGCCAGGCCGGACAGTGATATCTTTGGCTTCAATGTCTACAACAGCCGCAAAAAAATGGGTGAAATTCTGGCCCGAGAATGCAAGATTGACGCCGATTTCGTCATGCCCTTTCCAGACTCCGGCAACTATGCAGCCCTCGGCTATTCTCAGGCATCAGGAATCCCAATGGAAATGGGTGTTATTCGAAATCATTATATTGGCAGAACCTTTATCCAGCCTTCCCAGTCAATGCGTGATTTTTCTGTGCGAGTTAAACTGAACCCGGTCCGTTCTTTTCTTAAAGACAAAAGGGTTATCATCATTGAGGACTCAATTATTCGAGGGACTACGGGCAAGCACAGGATACGATCTTTACGCAAATCAGGCGTCAAAGAAGTGCATATGCTGGTGAGCTGCCCTCCGACCCGTCACGCCTGTTATTACGGCATTGATTTCCCCTCAGAAGAGCAACTCATTGCCGCCAACAGCTCCGTTGATGAAATCAGAAAATACCTGGGCCTGGACACACTGCACTATCTCAGCCTGGAAGGACTGGTCGAGGCAACCGGACACCCCAGTGATTCCTTTTGCCTGGCCTGTTTTAATAATATTTATCCCATTGAACCTGATGCCGGTTTTCACAAACTGGTTCTCAGCTAATTGACACCCCAAGAAGAACACCACAACACTATGTCTCTCACCCTGGCAAAAGAAGTCCTGCAAATTGAAGCAGATGGAATATCATCGGTGATTGACCAGATCGGTCCTGAATTTGATCAGGCCATTTCCCTGATCATGACCTGCCCCAGCCGGGTCATCATCACAGGAATAGGAAAATCAGGCATAATAGGCCAGAAAATCTCTGCGACACTTAACAGCACAGGCACCCCCTCATTTTTTCTGCACCCTGTTGAGGCGATGCACGGAGACCTTGGCATCGTTGACCAGAACGACGTTGTTCTCGCTATTTCATACAGCGGAGAAAGCGCTGAACTATCAATGCTGATGCCGACATTCAAGAAACGGGGGATAAAAACCATTGCCATTACCGGCAACAAGAATTCGACCCTGGGACGTTCAGCTGATGTCGTCCTTGGCGCAGCAGTGCCCAGAGAGGCGTGCCCTCTCGGTCTTGCCCCCACAGCAAGCACCACAGCTGCACTGGCACTGGGAGATGCCCTGGCCGTCGTGCTCCTCGACAAAAAGAAATTTGCCGCCAGCGATTTTCGCAAAAACCACCCCGGCGGCAGCCTTGGCGAACGCCTTAAAGCCAAGGTCCGTGAAGTCATGCTCACCGGAGAGCAAATACCGAAAGTAGATGAAAATGCCACCATGGCAAAAGCAATAGAAGCGCTGAACGAAAAGAATATTGGAGCCGTCCTTATTTGCGGGCCAGAAAGCAGCATAAAGGGTATTATTACCGACGGTGACATTCGTCGTCTTATCAGCAAATCTGTGGACATGACAACACAACTGGCAGGGAATGTCATGACCCAGGGACCAAAAACAATTGATGAAAATTTACTTGCTGCCGATGCACTCAGCATTATGCAGCGCCACGAAGTGACCATTCTCCCTGTCTGCAACACTTTGGGTCAACTCGTAGGCATTCTCCACCTCCATGATTTACTCGGAAAAGGAGAATTTCGACTGCTTGTATAAGAATTAACGTTTTCCCTCATTTTTCTTCCCAATTGGGGTCATCTTCGTTGACAAAAATAACCCTATTAGGTAGCATTGGGGCTTCTTTGATTCTAGCTGTCGTTTTACCTTTATTCATTTAATCACCATGCATTAGGGGAACATATGGGCATAACAAACAAAGAAATTAATCCCTCGTTTGGCGCCGAGATAACGAAGCTTCCGGGCGGAGAATATCTTAATCGCTGTTTTTCCTGCGGAGCATGCAGTGGCATCTGCCCTGTTTCCCAGGCAATTCCTGCTTTCGATCCACGTAAAATGATCCATATGATCCGTATGGGCCTCAAGGATCGGCTTCTCAAATCAGACCTGTTATGGTTCTGTTCCTCTTGCCGCAGTTGTGTCTTTGTCTGCCCCCAGGATGTTCGGTTTGCCGACATCATGTCTGCCCTTCGGGAATTGGCCTTCACTGAAGGCATCATCACCGAACAGGATATGCTCGATAAAGGCAAGGCAGCATGGGTAGAGCGGGACTTATGCGTCTCCTGCCTCACCTGTGTCAGGGTCTGCCCATGGGATATTCCCAAAATTGACGCCCAGGGAGTGGCAACCATAGACATTAAAGACTGCCGGGCCTGCGGAATCTGTGTCGGAGAATGTCCTGCCCAGGCTATTAAACTAAACGAATCAGAAGACGAAAAACTAATCGCCGCCTGCGGTAATTAGGTTTTTCTCTATGAGGGAGATAAACATGAGCTTCACCCCAAATATTCAAGCATTCTGTTGCCATTACACCTCCCAGCAGACTATTGCAGAAGGAAAAGAGGGACTGAAACGGGACGGTATGCCGGAGAATGTCACCTTGAACCGCCTGGTCTGCGGCGGCAAACTTCAGGTCAGTACACTTTTAAAAGCTTTTGAGGATGGCGCCGACGGTGTGTACTTTGTCGGGTGCCCACCGGACGAATGCCACAACGTCAAGGGAAGCCAGCGGGCAGCAAAAAAGGTGGCCGCAGTAAGACAGGCCCTGATTGAATTATCAGTCGAACCTGAGCGGGTTGAAATGTTTCATCTGGAACGAGGCTTCCACCCGGAATTCGTTAAGGCTGCTCAAGTTATGAACAAACGGATCACCGCATTAGGTCCATGTCCGTTCAAGGGAGATTCAAAATGATTATTGCCGAACGTAAACCAGTTAATGAAATCCTCGACATGGTCAAAGACGCCAAGAAGATCCTCGTTCTGGGATGCCGTGGCTGCGTTACCGTCTGCTCAGCCGGAGGAGAACGGGAAGTTGAAATCCTGGCGTCCCTTATTCGCCTTGGCATGAAGAAACAGGGTAAAAAAATACAAGTCACAGAGGGCACTCTGGTGCGCCAGTGTGATCGTGAATACATTGATGGCATTGACCAGTGGAAAGGCAAATACGACTCTATTGTCTCCATGGCATGTGGTGTTGGTGTCAACTTCATCGCAAACCTGCGCCCAACCACAATAGTATACCCCGCTGTCAACACCAGTTTCTTTGGCGGTTCTGCAGAGCAGGGTGTCTGGACGGAACAGTGTGCCGGCTGCGGTGATTGCGTCCTGCATCTGACCGGCGGCCTCTGCCCGATATCACGCTGCGCCAAGAGCCTGTTTAACGGCCCTTGCGGCGGCTCCGTTGACGGGCGCTGTGAAATCAACCCGGAAACAGAATGCGTCTGGCAGCTTATCCATGATCGTCTTGGCCGCATAAACAACCAGGAAGCGATGAACACCATTGCCCCCATCCGGGACTGGAGAACAGCAGGTCACGGTGGTCCACGCAAAACATTACGAGATGACCTGACTCTCTAACCAGTTCCCTGCTAAATAAGTTTCAAAAAAGCCACTTGCCTGCAAGTGGCTTTTTTTATTGTCTCACGCCACAATGTATGTTTTCCTCAATAAGATCTGACGGCTATCTTTACCACTTACTACCTTAAAACCTGAGGACCACCATCATGAAACGTCTTCTCCCCCTTGCAATAATCCTTGTTTCACTCATTTCCGGCTGCGGTATCAACCCGGTAACAGGAGAACGGGAACTAAACCTGGTAAGTGAACAGAAAGAAATATCCATCGGCAAAGAACAATACCTTGCAACCCAGCAAATGCAGGGCGGAGAATATACAATAGACCGCGAACTCAGCGTGTACGTCAACAGTGTCGGCCAGCGCATCTCAGCCGTTAGTGATCGCCCCCTCCCATATGAGTTTACGGTAATCAACAATTCCGTACCCAATGCCTGGGCCCTTCCGGGTGGGAAAATAGCTGTAAACCGGGGACTTTTGCTTGAACTCGACAATGAAGCAGAGCTGGCCGCTGTTCTCAGTCACGAAATTATTCATGCTGCCGCCAGACACGGTGCCAAGAGCATGGAGCGGGGTATTCTTTTACAGGGAGCTGTGCTGGCAACCGGAATCGCGGTCGGTGGAAGTGATTACAGCCAGCTTGCCATCGGGGGAGCGTCACTTGCCGCCGGTCTTATTACCCATAAACATAGCCGTGACGCCGAAAAAGAAGCAGACTTCTATGGCATGAAGTACATGTCCAGGGCCGGCTATGCCCCTCATGCTGCCGTAACCCTACAGGAAAAATTTGTACGACTCGCAGAAAACCGTAATGAAAGCTGGTTGAACGGCCTTTTTGCCAGCCACCCGCCTTCACAGGAACGGGTTGATGCCAACAGGGAGACAACCCGCCAACTCCCCCTTACAGGAGATCTGGGCAGAGAACGCTACCAGCAGAAGATCGCCCACATAAAGAAAACAGAAAAGGCCTACGCAGAATATGAAAAAGGACGCAAAGCTCTGCAGGAAAAAAATTACACCTCCGCCAATTCACTGGCAACCCGCGCCATAGAGATCGAACCCAGGGAGGCCCAATTTTATGGCCTGCAGGGAGATATTCATTTTGAACAGAAAAAATTCCCGCGCGCCCTCACGCTATACGACACAGCCATTCAATACAACAACAGCTTCTTTCTATTCTATGTTCAGCGGGGACTTACGCAACGGATACTGGGCAACTCCAGCGGGGCGGAACGCGACCTCAAGTCAAGTATTGAACTTCTGCCCACGGCAACTGCCTATAATGCCCTTGGAGAGGTTTCACTTGCCAATGGCCAGCGTATTGAAGCAAAAAATTATTTCACAGCAGCAGCAACTTCAGGATCGGAATCAGGCAGGCAAGCTCTTTCTTCCTTTATCAAACTTGACCTTCCAGACAACCCCCAGACTTATATTCATACCGCCGCCGCACGCGACAGCAATGGAGGGGTTCGTATAAAGATCAAGAACACCTCCCCTTTCACGGTAACGGGCATCACCATTCTGGCTCGCTATGTTGATGCAGCAGGTAAAACACAGCAAGCTCGAAGTTCTTTTACAGACACGTTAACCGCAGGCCAGGAATCCTATCTACCGATCACGGCCACATCTTTCCTTACTGACGAAAAGGACCTTCGGCAACTGGACGTTCTTTCGGCCCGAATAGCTGAGAACTAACAGCAGGCTATTAACTCTCACACCTGTCAAGGAAGTTTGATCTGGACCTCATGGGAGCTCGCAAAATTTTCTATTGTGGAAATATACCAGGTTATAACTTTCTGGGTTACCTCGGTGGTATTTTCATGAAACATCATACCAAAATTCGTTTCAATATTGCTTGAGCGTATATTCTTGACAACCCCGTGAATTTCCATGGGAGTTTTAACTCCAGGGAATTTAGCTTTAAGAAGCACCAGATCATTGACCTTAAAAGGGATAAGGAATTTGTTATCCCGCCGGCGAATCCGGCACTGGCAGCCTGTTCTGGTGATATCGAGAATAGCCCCCTTATTTTCTTTTTCGCCACTGACGAAAGTAGTTTCAACATAACAGGTTGCTCTTTTTTCTGATCGCAGTTCACTTTTCTGGATAAGCTTGGGATACTCAATAAAAAGAAGGTTGATCGGTTTTTCAACATGAGCAAACAATTTCGTCTGGAAAGCAAAAATAGTCCCGTTATAAAAATAACGTATCAGCATTTCCGCTCCGTCAAAAAGCTTGTGGCGTATCTGACCATAAGGCGCCGGAGGGGTAATAATAATAAATTCATTAATAAAGCCGACAAAGCTGCTCTCCAGCGGCAGATCAACACCCTCAAGTTCAACCTTTAAATTCAGGCCAATTTCAAGAGCAAGCCGAACCCCTTCATTAAATAACTTTTCTTTCATTCTCTTCCCCTCAACCATTCCTGTTACTTATAAACGACCATGGCAGGCGCCACGACAAACGACGAAAGTAGATTTCGGATTTCGGAATATGGTTATTTGATAAATTTTCCGCAATCCGAAACCTACAATCCTAAATAAAAACCAATCTCTATTAACACTGGGGCCTCTACAAGAGACTTTCAGGCTTCCTCCAAATGCGGAACAATAATCCCATACTTCAACATGATATCAATTACCTGGGCTAGAGGCAAGCCTATCACATTACTGTATGACCCGTCAATCTCCTCAACAAGAAAACCACCTCTGCCCTGGAGCCCGTAACTGCCGGCCTTATCCAACGGCTCTCCGGTCAGGACATAAGCCCGGCAAAGTTCCTCCGTGAGCTCTCGAAATAAAACCCGGGTACAGACAGCCTCCAGAACATGCAGCCCATCTGCCGGTCGAAGCACACAGAATCCTGTCCACACCTCGTGCCAGCGGCCGGAAAGTCGCTGCAGCATAGTTTCAGCGTCTCCGGGACTATCCGGCTTCCCCAGTATTTCACTGTCCAGAACAACAACAGTATCTGCCGCAAGGACACATTCCTGCGGAAACTGCCTGGACACATATTCAGCCTTCTCACGTGCAAGTCTCCTCACAAATGCTTCAGGAGATACTTCCCCATGAGAGGACTCATCAACTTCCGCAACTTCCACACTGAAATCAATGCCAAGTTCCCGTAAAAATTTCTGCCTCCGGGGTGACGCTGAGGCCAGGATCAATGGCCCAACCGTTGCAAATCCCCCCTTACCCTCTTTCTGCATCAGGCCCGGATGGAATAGCCGCCATCGACAACAATAGTCTGGCCATGAATCATTCCCGCCATCTTACTGCAGAGATACAGGGCAACATCTGCCACATCCTCCGGAACTGTCAAACGGCCGATAGGGGTGCGCTCCAGTGCTGTATCAAGAATCTGCTTCCGGTTGGGGAATTTTTTCAGCGCTTCAGTATCAACAGCCCCGGCACTGATAGTGTTTACAGTAATCCCCTTCCCTCCCAGCTCCACAGCCAGATGACGGACAAGAGACTCAAGGGCGGCCTTTGACGCACCGACTGCCGTATAATTTTCTACGGCTCTTACTGAACCAAGACTGGACACAGCCATAATCCGGCCACCTTCTGACATCAGGGGCACTGCCTGCTGGGCCAGGGTCAGCAGAGCTCGGGCATTAATATCCATGGCCCAGTTCCAGTGACGGCTGTTCAATTCCATGACTGGCTTCAATACCCCTGAAGCAGCATTACTGACAAGTATATCGACCCGACCGAAATGCTCCTTGATCTGAGAAAACATGTCAACCACATCTTCATCCTTGGCAACATTTGCTTTCACGACAAGACATTTGACACCATGCTTCTCGATCTCAGCCGCCGTTTCCTCGGCATCACGCCTGTGCCGTACATAATTTACAACAAGATCAATACCATTCTCGGCAAAACGTACCGCAACAGCCCGTCCAATGCCCCGGGAACTCCCGGTCACCAATGCCACTTTTCCCTTCAGATTATACATCTCCCCTCTCCTTAATATATATAACGATGAACTTTTATCTCAATATTTTCGCTACGATACTCTGTCTTTCATATTAAAATTTTCTCTAACTAATGTAAAGGTCTCTTTATCACTGGAGTGCCCTGAATACGGTCTGTATTCGCTTCCGGATACTCCGCAAAACCTGTGTGCCATTAAATCGTATGGGACTAAGGACGGCTGGAATAGAAAAGTCTGCCGCCCGCACCTCTTCAGGGCATAGAAAAGGATATTCCAGTTGATCGAGTATGCTCCCCGCTAGATTTCTCCTGTAACATTCCTGCCACAACAGACTGCGATCTGATTCCAGCTGAACAACATCAAGAAGAGCTGTATCCAGAGCCACTGGATTGAGAGATCCGGCAAGAATCCCGAGAGGGTAAGCCGCACCGTCCAGAGGACCGCTTTTATGCATTGCCGAGATCCCGTCTATAATTGTCATACCGGGAGGAACAATTGCAAGCAGGTCAACAATCATCTCGGCAAAACGTGTTTCGCTGCCGCCGACAGTCTGATGCAGGTAGGCTTTCCTCCAGCCGGACACGATGCCAAAATAATTTTTCACCCCCAAAGTCATCCTCACCTGGGAGTGAGCCTTTACCTTTGGCAGGTTTATAAGAACATCGCTTTCCATCACCTCTGCAGCGACGACTACACTGGCACCTCCGGCAAGGCACATCTTCTCACCGGGGGTAAAGGAAACAAGTTTGACATCGAGTGATGCAACCGCGTCAGCAATACCCACACGCTTCATGACATCGACCCCACTGCCAAAGGCCGGAGAATCACCGATACAGACGCGGGCCCCCTGACCAAGACACCATTCCGCCACGGCGGCAACACACTCAGGATGAGTACAGGCCAAACCGTCATGCCCCCTGGCAGCAACAAGGTTCGGCTTAATAAGTACTTTCGTGCCGCGACTTACTGTAAAAGGAAAAGAATCGACAAAACGGTTAATACACTCCCGTATACTTTTCCGGTCGTAATTCGCGCAGCGAAGGATTCCGACTCTGGAAGATGATATATTCATACAATTTAGAGTAGTAACTGGGCTAATGGCTAATGGCTAATGGCTAATGGCTAATG
>JACKQG010002642.1_pt1 | contig 23065 bp, 25 predicted proteins | sample 8237621 | NCBI WGS metagenome assembly JACKQG01 (sample SAMN15677084, study PRJNA649215) | marine metagenome | biome: marine; feature: Black Sea; material: saline water; isolation source: suspended particulate matter (SPM) from the Black Sea western gyre | collected 2013-06-09/2013-06-10 | depth... | reverse complement strand
GGGGATAGGATTTGAACCTATGACCTTCGGGTTATGAGCCCGACGAGCTACCATGCTGCTCCACCCCGCGTTGTATTAGAAAATTTGCAATTAACTTTCTTACCGCAGAAACCTATTATAATGATTTTTCATTTTTTTTCAAACAGTATCACTCATCATTAATTTTTATCTAACAAAAACCTCGCAAGACCGAAAAAGATGAAAATTTAAATATTGGTTAAAAAAGATTATTTACAGGGTGATAATTAAAAAAACCCGGTAATATATTTAATATAAATTCCAATATTGACAATAGTAAGAGCAATTAGTGTAGCCGGTATTGAAAGTTTCATCCACTTTACCCACCCAATTGATTGACCTCTTTTTTCCATTGTAGTATATGCTACCACATTTGCCGAAGCTCCTATGGGAAGAAAATTACCTCCTATATCCGCACCCAATGAGGTTGCCCAGACCATTATTGACAGTGCCGGAATCCCTGCAAACTTAACAATGTTTTGCAGTATGTATGCCATAGAAAGTGAAAAGGGCACATTATCAATAACTCCACTGGCAATACCGGAACCCCAGACAAGTGTGCTCAAAAGTCCCATATGATTACCTTCAAAATGACCTGTAATATAGCCTGCAATTGTCTTTACAACCCCTGTATGCTCCAATCCGCCTACTAATATAAATAGTCCCATAAAAAATAATATCACTTCATAGTTCACTTTTAATAGAATTTTTTCTGACCTCTTACCCAGAATAGTCAGCGCAATAAAAGCAGGTATCATAGCAGCAAGAGGGACTGTAAGTGGAATGTGAAGATATTCTCTTATATAATTGTGTGTAATTAAAAAGAAAATTGCTGTTCCAAATGCGGCCAATGCAACTTTAAGCTGTTTCTTATCTTCTATTGCTCCGGCTGGATCCATTTCTTCAAATTCTTTCTTCGGTATCTTTTCAGATGAAGTAATTGATTTCCGGCTTACCAAATAACAATACAGCAGAGTAACCGCTCCAGCCAGTATGGAAATGGGGGCATTATGAATTACAAAATCATTAAAATAATAACCAAGTTTTAAACCCAGAATTACGTTAGGTGGATCACCAACCATAGTTGCAGATCCTCCAATATTGGCCAGGATTACCTCTGTGATTATTAAAGGAGTTGCATTCATTTTCAGTATTTTGCATAGTTCATAGGTTAGAGTAGCAAAAAATAGCATTACAGTAACACTATCCATAAAAGCTGAAAGTAGCGCTGTTATTATGGGGAAAAAAATGAACATCTTCCCGGGGGAATATTTCAACCATCTTGCAATTATAAGAGCTATAAAAGTAAAAAAACCTGCATCTGATAAAGCTGCAACTATAATAAACATACCAAACAGGAGCCCTATAGTTTCCCAGCTGATAAATCCTATAGCCTCATTTATATCAAAAATATTAAATAAAATCAGTAGCAAAGCACCAGTAAATGCAACTACAGCCCTGTTTACTTTCTCTGTTGCAATACCTGCATATGTTAGTATAAAAATTACTATTGCGATTAAAGCTGGATTCAATTTCTTTCCCGCATATTCTTACTTTTAAATAAAAATTAGTAAAATGCTACCACCTAAAATTTAAAAAAACAAATATTACCAGAAAGCATTATAAGATACTACAGGTTTTCTTATAAGGTTGAGTTTTTTGGGTTATCGTTTTTAGTGTTTTATATTTACCTACGTTTCAATTATCAAAATACGGTCTCTCTGATTATGATCCTTCTCTACTATTATTGCCTTTGGGCTGATGATATCTTCTGACATTTCTTTTAAGGGGATACTTACTTTAGGATCAATTTCAAATAAAATATAGCATAAGTCAGAGGACAGGTAGGACTTGATTTTGGAAAGAATTTTTTCATATACCTCCAGCCCGGTCTTACCTGCCAGAAGAGCAGATTTTGGTTCATACTCTTTTACTTCCCGGGGTAGATTATTGTAATCTTCTTCAGAAATATAAGGAGGATTTGAAATTATAAGGTTAATTTTTTTTTCGTACTGTTTAAAAAAATCAGAATCCTTCTCCGGTACCAGGTCGCATTCGATAAATTTTATGTTCTCAAGTTTGCTGCTATCAAGAATACTTTTAGCATTTTTTTCTGCTATCTCCAGTACATCAGTATTGTTTTCAGTTGCTATTATCTGCCAGGAGGAGTCAGATATTTTTAATTCTTTGCCAATCTCATAAGCAATGCTTATAGTAATAGCTCCACTTCCAGTACCAATCTCTAAAATATTGATTTTCCCCATTCCCAGATTACTTTTTAAAAGTTGAAATGCCCTCCCCACTATAAGTTCGGTTTCAGGCCTGGGTATAAGTACGCCACTGTCTACATATAATTTTATTTTTCTAAAATATGCTTCTTTTAAAATATATTGGATAGGAACATGTTCAAGTCTTTTAAGGATATATTTCTTGTATATTCCCAGTTCTTGCTGGTTTAAGATGCGGTTATAATTTAAATATAAGTTGATTCTGTTTAGATTAAGGGCTGAACTAAGCAATAATTCTGCAGATAACCTGGGCTGGGGAATATTTTTGTTTTTAAAATAATTTATAGCCCAGTCTAAAATACTTTTTACATTCCAGGTTTGCAAATAAACTAAGCCCCTATCTTTTCTATTTTCTTTTCATTATCCGCACTTTTTAATGGATCTATCAACCGGTCGAGATCACCTTCCAGGATTTCATCAAGTTTGTATAAAGTCAAATTTATCCTGTGGTCAGTCACTCTGCCCTGCGGATAATTATAGGTTCTTATTCTTTCGCTTCTGTCCCCGGTCCCGATCTGCATTCTTCTTCTTTCTGTTTGCTCGCTCATCTGCTTCTGTTCCTCTGCTTCTTTAAGCCTGGCTCTTAGAATTTTTAAAGCCCTTTCCTTATTCTGTAACTGTGATTTTTCATCCTGACAGGTTACTACCATACTGGTAGGAACATGGGTTACCCTTACTGCTGAATCTGTAGTATTTACAGACTGCCCTCCGGGTCCACTTGAGCGGAAAACATCTATTCTTAAATCAGATGGGTCTATTTCAACATCCACTTCCTCAGCTTCAGGAAGTACAGCGACTGTGGCAGTAGAGGTATGGATTCTTCCCTGGGATTCAGTAGCGGGAACCCTCTGAACCCTGTGTACTCCGGATTCATACTTCATCGTTCCGTAGGCTCCCTCCCCACCAATCTCAAATATGATTTCTTTAAATCCACCGATGCTCAGACCGCTGGAACTGAGCACAGAATATTTCCATTTCCTGCTTTCTGCATATCTGGTATATAAACTATAAAGAACTTCTGCAAACAATGCTGCCTCATCTCCCCCGGCACCGGCTCTTATTTCAACTATAACATTTTTTTTATCATTAGGGTCTTTTGGAGTTAGAAGTAACTTTATTTTTTTCTCAAGCTTTTGCTTTTTGTCATTATTTTCCTTAAGTTCGTCCTTAAGAAAACTTTTCATTTCCTCTTCCTTTTCTATCTTTAGCATCTCTTCTGCCTCTTTAACGGAAGAAAGAACCTCCCTGTATTTTCTGGCAATAGTTACAATCTCTTCAATTTCAGCTATTCTCTTCCCATATTCCTTTAATTTTTCAGGATTGGAAGAGACATCCGGACTTGAGAGTTTTTCCGCTAGTTTTACATAATTATCTTCATACAATTTTAATTTATCCAATAATGCTGTCATATTTAACCTGCCTTCAGCGCTTTCTCTGCTTCAATAACCTTTTTAAAAGAACTTATAGCTACCTCTATCTGGTCATTATCGGGTTCTTTGGTGGTAATCTTTTGGAGTAAAAGACCCGGGTAAAAAAGTATATTTACCACTTTATATTTGCTGAACTTACCCGCAAGCCTTATAAGCTCGTATGAAATACCTGCAATTACCGGTATTAGAAGTATCCTCGAGATAATCCGCCAAATCATCGGTTGCTTTCCCAGAAAGGCAAAAATCAATATAGCTACTATCATCACAATAAGCAAAAAGCTGGTCCCACATCTTACATGCATAGTACTATATTTCCTGACAATTTCAGGTTTTAACTCTTCATCATTTTCATAAGCCTGAATGGTTTTATGCTCTGCTCCATGATATTGCCATATTCTTTTTATATCCTTTACCTGAGAGACCAATAATATATATATCAGAAAAAATCCAATTCTAATCAATCCTTCAAGAAGATTGTAAACTATAGCATTTGGGAAAAATTCAGAAAAACTCCTGCTAATAACCGTTGGAAGGACAAAAAAAACACCTACTGCAAATACTACCGCGATTATTACAGATATTGTCATTTCCCTTTTGGAGAATTTTATCTCTTCTCCCGTGGATTCATTGATAGAATAGCTTAAAGCTTTAAAACCTAATGTCATACTTTCAATAAGTGCAATTATTCCCCGTATAAATATAAAACCCAGTACTTTATTTTTATTGGTTAAGGAAACATCATTAAAAAGTTTTGTATATATGGTCCTATCAGGCTTTCTTACCGCCAGAGCCCAGAAGTGCTTGCTTCGCATCATAACACCTTCAATAACTGCCTGACCTCCTACCTGATACCTTTCATTAGCCTCAGGCATAAAAATCACTCGCTTTAGGAGGATTTTCACATTTAAATTTGCCTTCCGGACAGGGACCTCTCAGACAATTTGGACCAGCTTCTTCAAAAACTACCGGAGCAACCTTCCTGACCAGTTTCAGCATCTCTTTTGCCAGTTCCCTGATCTCCCATTGCGCCCTGTTGCAGCATCTTACTGTGAAAAAATGTAAAAGCTCCCTGCCATCCATAGTTACAATTATTTTTGTTTCTGATGCGTTGGGTAAAATATACCTTGCGTCTTCAGCTTCAACCCCGCTATCCAGCAACTCTTTATAGAGGTTGTGTATATTTGAAATCAAACTATCAAACTTTTTTTTGGAATCTTTATCCTTTTCTATAGAAGGTGGGGTAACATATTCAAAATTATCCTTAAATTTCACATACCTTTGAGACTGCTGATTATATGAAGCAATTCTGTGCCTTACCAGCTGGTGGGTTAAAGCCCTTGATACACCTTCTATAGCAAATGTAAAATTTATATGTTCTGTAGTACTATGATGACCGCTTTTTATTACAAATCTGACTAATTTTTCGACATCTTCATCACCAAGTTTATCCATAAGCTCATCTACGCCAACAGGTGAGTAACACAGCCTGGCAGCTACTGCTACCATTTTTTCCGGTTCCCGGGTGTATTTAATTAAATTTACTTTCATTTAAGTGCCCTTCTTTATTTTTTGGATTTTACAAGTCTCTTTTTAAATCTTTCCACCCTTCCGCCAGAATCAACAAGCTTTTGCCTGCCAGTATAAAAAGGATGACAATTTGAGCATATCTCAACTTTTATCTCTTTTTTAGTTGATCTGGTTTTAAAAGTATTGCCGCAAGAACATGTAACCGTGCAATCAAAATATCCCGGATGTATTCCTTTTTTCATATTCTTAGATCCTTACTTCCTTACTAATATTTACTTATTATTCTACATCTTAATTATTTCAAATCATAAATACTAACATAAATATTACCAGCCGTAAATATAACCAGTCAAAAATGGGCAAAAAATAAAGTGCTAAAAAAAATATTATAAAAATCTATATTTAATGTGTAATTAGATTTTTATTGATTTAGAAATGTTATATGCTATAACTTTCTTTCTTTATCAAAACTGGCTTTGATAGCTCTAAGAAAATCATCGTTGGACTTTGTATTCCTAATGTAGTCTATTAACTGCTCCAATGCTACTTCAGGCTCTTTTTCATAGATTAATCTTCTGAGTTTCCATACCGTAGCTGCTTCTTCTTTTTCCATAAGTAATTCTTCTTTTCTGGTGCCGGACCTGGTTATATCAATTGCAGGAAAAATTCTCTTATCTGCCAGATGCCTGTCAAGGTTAATTTCCATATTACCGGTACCCTTAAATTCCTCAAATATAACGTCATCCATTCTGCTCCCGGTATCAATTAACGCAGTGGCAAGTATAGTAAGACTTCCTCCATCTTCAATATTTCTGGCTGCACCAAAGAACCGTTTTGGCGGGAATAGTGCAGAAGAATCCACTCCACCGGATAAAACTCTTCCGCTGGCAGGGATTGACAGATTATATGCTCTGGCAAGACGGGTTATACTGTCCAGAAGTATCAGAACATCTTTACCATGTTCAACCAGTCTTTTTGCCCGCTGAAGCACCAGCTCGGCAACCTGGATATGATTATCTGATGGTTGGTCGAATGTTGAGCTTATAACTTCTCCTTTTACGGATCTATCCATATCAGTTACTTCTTCAGGTCTTTCATCAATCAATAAAACTATAATATACACTTCATGATTATTAGTAGAAACACTATTTGCGAGATCTTTTAGTATAGTTGTTTTACCCGCTTTTGGGGGAGATACAATAAGACCTCTTTGACCCTTTCCTATGGGAGCAATCAAGTCTATTATTCTTGGAGTAATATTATCTGACTGGTTTGTTTCTAATTTTAACCGCTCCATAGGATATACAGGAGTTAATTTTTCAAATGGTACCCTGCTGCGTATAAATTCCGGATCTTCTCCATTTACTTTTTCTATTCTAAGCAGTGCATTGTACTTTTCACTTTCTTTTGGCGGCCGCACCTGACCATATACTTCATCTCCCTGCCTTAAGCGAAACCTTCTTATCTGAGATTGAGAAACATATATATCATGCGAACCAGGCAGGTATCCAGATGTCCTCAGGAAACCATAGCCATCAGCTAATATATCAAGTATCCCTTTCATTCTTTCCTTATATAACTCAAATTCTGGCTTTTTTGCGGCTTCCATTTTTTTCTTTTCTTTTTCTTCTGTTACTCCTGCTTCCGCAATAGTCTCTTTTTCGGCTTCCTCTTTTTCTTTCTCTTTAACTTCAACATCTTCTTTAGCTATAGCTCTGTCTTTCAATAAAGACTCCATACCGTCATCAGATACTTCTTCCAATATCTTTTCTACCAGTTCATCTTTCTTTAACTTAGAAATTCCCTGAATATTTAATTGCCTGGCAATAACTCTCAGGTCAGCTAAAACTTTCCCATCGAGAAATCCCCTACTTAATTCTTCCAATTCAGTCATTAATAGATACTCCTTTCATGCTTGGGCTCTTTTTATTCAAATTTTCACCTCTTATGATAATTTCCTCTTATGGTCTATTTAAAACTCTTAAATGGCTCAAATAACAATGGATTATGTTTAAAAATTGTTATTTTAAAGTTTCTGGAATTAATTGTTAATCTCTTATAACTTTCAAATATATTTTAAAAAGGATTTTAATTATTCGCTTAGGCCAATAGACTGCTTAAAAAAATATATACATGCTTATAAACCAATATTTTTAGAAATTTAAGACATGATTATTTTGAAGAAACCCCTATTACAAATGTAATTATTAATACAAAATGAAATTTTCCTTTATAATATATAGACTAATTAAAAAAAAATCAAGTAGAAATTTTTAGTTATGAAATTTTTAGTATTCAAGTCAGTTCAATGGTTCTAACCAAAATTATTATTTTTAAAAAAGATTTTTTTAAAGAAGGGGAGGGATTTTAAAATTAAAATCCCTCCAAAAATAGAATGCGGACTTCACTAAACTTTTGGTAGCTTACTTAAAGCTTCATCTATCTTTTCTTTAGGATACTCATAATCTTTTAGTTTACCTGAAAGATATTCATCATAAGCAGCCATATCAACATGTCCGTGTCCACTATGAGCTATAAGAATGGTTTTTGCTTCTCCCGACTCCTTACACTTTAAAGCTTCATCAATGGCTACCTTGATACAATGATTTGTCTCCGGAGCACTGATAATACCCTCAGCTCGAGCAAAGGTTACTCCTGCTTTAAAAGTAGCAATCTGATGTTCAGCTCTCGCTTCAACAAGACCGAGCTCACTAAGGTGGCAGATAATTGGTGCCATTCCATGATAACGAAGACCGCCGGCATGAATCGGAGCCGGGATAAAATCATGTCCCAGGGTATACATCTTAATAATTGGTGCAATTTTTGCCGTATCACCATAATCATAGGCATAAGGTCCCCTGGTCATGCTTGGAGCTGCTGTCGGTTCCACATTGATTATACGTAGATCCGGTTTCGTGCCGTCTATTTTATCCTTGACAAAAGGCAGGAAAAGGCCCGCAAAGTTTGATCCGCCGCCAACACACCCTACAATAATGTCCGGATAAGCATCTGCCTTCTCCATCAGCTTTTTTGCCTCTAATCCATTTACCGTTTGATGCAAAAGAACATGATTAAGCACACTACCAATAGAATAATGAGTGTCATCACGAGAAACAGCATCCTCTACAGCCTCGCTAATAGCCAATCCCAGACTTCCGGGACAATCGGGGTCTCTAGCCAACATATCTCGTCCCACCTTGGTATCCTTACTGGGGCTGGGCACACACTCAGCTCCCCAGGTTTCCATCATTATTCGACGATAGGGCTTCTGCTTGTAACTAATAGCTACCATATAGACTTTAATTTTAACACCAAAGCATGCACCTGCAAAAGATAGGGCACTTCCCCATTGGCCAGCTCCAGTCTCGGTAGTCATACGATTGATACCTTCTTTCTTATTATAATAAGCCTGAGCTACAGCTGTATTAGGTTTATGACTTCCAGGAGGGCTTGAACCCTCATATTTGTAGAAAATCTTAGCAGGTGTATCCAGAGCTTTCTCTAGTCTATGTGCCCGAAACAAGGTAGTAGGCCTCCATAGCCTATAGATATCTCTTACCTCCTCAGGAATATCAATCCAGCGCTCAGTACTTACCTCCTGTTTAATTTGCTCCATAGGAAATAGTGGAGCCAGATCGTCAGGAGTTAGAGGTTTCCCTGTGGCTGGATGCAAAGGTGGTGGAAGAGGCTTGGGCAAATCTGCCTGGATATTATACCATTGATTTGGTATCTCATCCTCATCCAGTACAAACTTCGTTCTTTTATCCATTTTATTCTCCTTTCTTTTTTTATAAATAAAAAAACCCAGAAATTAAAAATAAAAACTAAAGAATTGATGACTGGCGACTGGTTACCTGTTCTTTATAATTATATGGCTTCTTACTTCTTTTTCTAAAGCCATTTTACCAAGCAATATTTTACTTTCTGCAAAATCACTTACTATGCTTTTTAAATCCAGCCTTAGAAGAGGAAAAAGAGGATCATTTTTCTTTAAATAAAATCCATTTTTTATGAGAAATTTAAATGGAATAAGCGGGCTGTTCTCATATTCCTCTTCATCTATGTCATCATTTAATCTCTTGCTAATAGACTCTATTGATTTCACCTTTTCCTTTATCAAATCCTTTTCAATCTCTATTAGCAGCCTTTTTGCCACATTCATACCTCTATATTCAGAAATTACATAAATACAGCCTAAAAAAATACTCTCAAAATCAGGAGGAAAAACATTAAAATTTCTGAGCCTGGGAAAAAGATAGTAATTTCCTGCTAAAATAATTCCGACACACTTCCCGCCGATAAAAGCAGCTTTGATTCTCCCTCCGTGTTCTTTAAACGAAATAATTTTTTTTCTTTTGTCTTTCCTGCTGCTTTCTTCAAACAGCTTACCCTTGAGGAAGCCTCTTAATTCACGGATACTTTGAACTTTAGATAATTCTTTTAAAAAATTGGTCTTTTCACAATCAAACCAATAGCTGCATTCAATACATTTAAATTCTATTTTCCCCAGTTGTTCGCAAGAAAGATCCTTTATTATTAAATTCAGATCCATAGTTATAGAAAAAAATATAAAATCTTATACTGCGATAATTATAGCACTATAAAGAATTGTTTAAACTTTTAAAAACTTTTTTGAACTTTTAGAGTTTTTAATATATATTACTTATTTACAAACAACAAGAGCATTAAAACTCTGGCAGGGCTGATTTTTCATGAGTAAAAAAATTACATTTGATTACTGGGAACACTTATATTCAAATAGAACTGAAAATATGTTCTCTTCTGAGATAAGGGATTTGCTTTCACTTTCTGCAAGACCGGATATCATCTCTTTTGCCGGTGGACTGCCTGAAGTGAGAGCTCTAAATTTTCAAAAATTAGAGAGATACATTAAAAGAATCCTAAAAGCAGATGGGGATATAAGTCTGCAATATGGCGGTTCTGATGGTTATTATCCGCTTAGAACTAAATTAATAGAAGTGATGAAATTGGAGGGTCTGGATGTGGTAGAAGAAGATATAATTACCACCACAGGCGGACAGCAAGCCCTTGATCTTTTAGCTAAAGTTTTTATCAACCCTGGTGATACTATTATTGTAGAGTCACCTGCTTATGCCGGAGCACTAAACTCATTTAGCTCTTATGAAGCAAAAATAATTGAAATACCTGTAGATGATAATGGGATTGATATTTCCCGTTTAGAAGAAAGACTAAAGGAACTGGAAAAGAAAAAAGTTCAGGTAAAATTTATATATTTAGTACCCAATTTTTCTAACCCTTCCGGAAGAACTTTAAGTCTTAACCGCAGAAAAAAGATACTGGAACTTGCAAAAAAATACAGAACTATAATACTGGAAGATAATCCTTATGGAATGCTTAGATATGAAGGCAAGCCTCTCCCTACCATAAAGGAACTTGATACCAAAGGTGACAACCAGAATGTTATTTACCTGAGCACACTTTCAAAACTTTTTGCTCCCGGCTTTAGAATAGGATGGATTGTGGCTCCGCATCCCATACTGGAGAAAATAATCCTGGGTATCCAGTCCACAATTCTTTGTGTGAGCACTTTTACACAGAGAATTGCCTATGAATATTTCTCAGATCCGTCATGGTATGAAAATATAGAGCAGTTCATAAGTATATATTCCAAGAGAAGAGATATTATGATAAAAACTTTAGAAGATAATTTTCCTCAAGGCGCCAGCTGGTCAAAACCTAAAGGAGGTTTTTTCATATGGTTAAAACTTCCTGACTATCTGAATACCAAAGTAATTCTGGCTGATGCTGTAAGAAATAAAGTGGCTTATGTTCCGGGCAGCGGTTTTTATGCAGATGACAGAGGGCTAAATGAAGCAAGACTTGCCTTTTGCACGGAAAATACCGAAAGAATAGAAAAAGGTATTAAAATTTTATCCAGGATAGTAAAAGAGAAAATTAAATTATACAAAAGTTTTAAATAAAAATATCAATTTAATAAAAGAGTGATAAAAATGAAAAAAAATATTGCTGTACTTATGGGAGGAAGATCTCTTGAAAGAGAAATTTCCATAAAAAGCGGACAGAGAGTTTCAAATGCACTTAAGAAACTGGGCCATAATGTCATAAAGTTAGATATAGACGAATCTATAGTAGATAACTTGAATTCAGAAAAAATAGACCTTGCCTATATTGCGCTTCACGGAAAAGACGGGGAAGACGGTACTATTCAGGAAATTTTAGAAGTGCTGAATATTCCTTATACCGGTCCGGGTGTTTATCCTAATGTTTTAAGTTTCGATAAAATAATTTCAAAACAGATATTTATAAGTCTTGGCATACCTACACCGCCCTTTTACTTTTTAAATGCAAGTTCATTCAGGGAATTAGGTTCATCAAAGCTGCTGCCTTTCATAGTGAAAAAAATAGGTCTGCCGCTTGTGGTAAAACCATCTGCGCAGGGGTCCGCACTAGGAATAAAACTGGTAAATAATGCAGAGGATTTACCCGATGCTATAATTTCCGCTCTGGGTTATAGTAAAAAAGTAATACTGGAAAAACTTATTGACGGGATAGAACTCGCGGTAAGCATTATTGGAAAAGAAAAACCAAAGGCACTCCCAATTGTAGAAATAGTACCAAAAAAGAAATTTTTTGATTTTGAATCAAGGTCTAAAATTGGAGAAACAGATTACTTTGTTCCAGCCAGAATCTCCTCTTCTTTAAATGAAAAAGTGGAAGAGGTAGCCATTGAAGTTCATAATTCTCTTAAATGCACAAAACTATCCAGGGTTGATATCATGGTGGATAAAAAAGAGAAAATTCCTTACGTCCTGGAACTGAACACTTCTCCCGGCATGACGGACACGAGCCTTCTTCCAATGGCGGCAGAAGAAGCGGGTATATCTTTCGAGGAGCTGGTAGATAAGATTATAAAGATGTCTTTAAGTGACTGATTAACTAAACCTCTGATCTCATTAATGCCAGGACAGATGAAAAGATGATATGAAGCAGCTAAGCTGCTCTTTAACTTTGATGTAATGATAAAGATAAATATTTTGACAGAAATAATCTGCTTTGTTAGTATTTTTCGTTGTATTTAATCAGCAGCATCTTTTTCAGGCGTGTGTCCCTGTAGCTCAGATGGATAGAGCACAGGATTCCTAATCCTGTTGTCGGCAGTTCGAATCTGCCCAGGGACACCAGAAATGACTTACCATCAAAATTATTAATATTTTCTTCATTTATTAAGCTTAAACTGAACTATTCAAATCATGAAAGATAGGCAATTTCCGGCTGCAGCAGTTTTTTTAGTTTTTTATCAAGTGTCCATATCTTGAATTTATTTTTTAAAAACTCAGTGCAATTGTTAAGGATTCGGTAAGGTTGATAAAACCCACAATTTCATTATTTATTTTTTATTTATGATATCATATAATATTATCATTACTGATATCTATACTGATGTCATATAAAAAAGTATTTTAAAATTTAAGGTGAATTAAAATTGAAAACTTTTATTATAAGAAATATTGACGAAAGACTTTATAAGGAAATAAAAAAACTAGCTAAAATTAACTCAACAAGTATGAACAAGTTTATTCTTTCAATAATAGAAACAGAGTTCGGCTTTACAAAAAAAATAAAAAAGCCAAAAAAGTACACAGATCTTGATAATCTTTTTAGCAAATGGAGCAAAGAAGATTACAACTTGATTTCAAAAAATATTAATGAACAGCGAAAAATTGACTACGAATTATGGAAGTAAAAAGAGTACTAATTGATACAAATATATATATTGAATTTATGAGGGGTGATGGGGAAATTACAAAAACGTTGCAAACCGCTGAAATAATTGCTTTTAGTGTAATTTCAATCGCAGAATTACTTGCAGGATTTAAAAACACAAAAAAGGAACAAAACTATTTAAAAGAGCTTGATGATTTTTTAGATTCTCCAAGGATGTTAATATATGATATAGACACCGAAACTTCTGAATTTTATGCAAAAATTTATGACGAATTAAAAAAAATAGGTATCCCTATCCCAACTAATGATCTCTGGATAGCTTCACTGGCACTACAACATGGAATAAAACTGTTAACTCTTGATAACCATTTCAAAAACGTTCCTGGTATTTTTTTACTTAAATGATATATTATATTTCCTATTCTTCAAAAGGACATAAGAGAAATAATATTATGATTGACTGTTAATTAATGTTTTAATGTGCAAAATTGATTTATAATAAGGTAAAAAATTTAGATTTTACAGCAAAACATGACAAAAGCTTTAATATTTGCATTTTTAGCAGGTTTTTCATTAATTTTAGGTGTAATAATTGGAACCTCATTTAAAATCAGCCAGAAGGTAATAGCTGCAGTTATGGCATTTGGTTCAGGTGTTTTGATATGTGCTTTGACTTTTGGGTTAATGGAAGAGGCATTCAAGCATGGGGGGTTCGATGCAGTTGCTATAGGATTTTTAATAGGTGGAATAGTTTTTATTGGCGGTGATTTCTTAATACATAGATTTGGAGGGAGAAATTATAAGAAGATCAAGCATTACAGTATAGTTAGAGAGACAAATGGGAAAGCTATAGTCTTTGGCGCTGTTCTTGATGGTATACCTGAATCAATAGCACTTGGAATATCTCTTTTAAGTAAAAATGGTATTGGACTTTTAATGGTTACCGCAATTTTTTTATCAAATCTTCCTGAAAGTATTAGTTCAATAGATGATCTTAAAATAGAGGGCTTATCAAAAAAGCGAATTTACCTGACCTGGTCAGTAGTTAGTGCGAGCGTGATTGTAACTACTATTCTAAGTTTTTTATTTCTGGAAAACTTAAATTTAAATACTATAGGAATTATTGAATCATTTGCACAGGAGCTATTTTAGCCATGCTTGCAGACAGCATGATTCCTGAAGCATATGAAGAAGGTGGTTATCTCATAGGAAGTTTGACTATCCTTGGATTTCTAACAGCATTTATTCTTTCTAAATTATGATTAAATCCTATCTTATATTTATAATCCATCTATCACAACAATTGCTCAGCCGAAGTATGATATGGGTGCCGCAGCATTAAATATGCTTGTTGATTTAATCAACAAAAAAGAATTAAAAAAGAAAAATGTTCTAATCGATCCTGAACTTATAATAAGAGAATCATGTCCTTAAAGATCCGGATTATGAAAATATGCTCCAGGCATCTATAATCCAGTTTTTGGCATTTAAATCTAAATTATAGTTATATTTAGGATTACTTTCAAAAATAAATGGCCTGGCAGACCTTGTCATAAATACTCTTAATATATTGGTAATCATTTATCTTTTTTTTAATTCTTATTACTCTTTTATAAGATCTTTTGCAATTCTTATTAAGAGTTCTTCGAACATGATTTTAGAATTTTTGTTATCTTAATTTTTATTTCTATACCTTCCATTGGATCTTTAGAGGGCAAAACTCCCAGTGTATTTGCTTCCTGCCATAAAGCTTCAAAAATTTTAAGAGCTTCAGGGTATGAGAGTAATTCACCTTTAAGCTGGTTTTTTTCAAATTTATAAAGTAGTCTGGTATTTTTAATCATTTATGGATTTTTTTAATTTAATTTTTTTATTTTTATATTTTAAATATATTTATTTATTATAACATAGAATTCACAAGAATTTTCTTTTGACAGTAGCAAGGTAACAGTTCAGGTTCATATTTTTTTAGTCTATAATTATAATTTTCTAATTTGGTTGAGATATGAAAAACAGGATTATTACTGGTGATTTTCCGGGTGATACGGTTTTAATACCGGTAGGATTTTTACAAAAAAACATTGAAATAAGGTAGACAGAAGAATTCAGGATAAAAATTCAGGATAAAAAGTGAGAGATCAAAAGGTAATATAGAAAAAGTGAAACCAGTGGATATTATTCTTTTTATAGGTTTCTACTCTGCCCAATTTTAAAAATTTATCGTGTTTGATACAAAAATATGTTCATGTTATACTTTTTTCAAAAAATACAAAATTATTAAAAAATTATGAATTTAATAACAAACCATGAATAAGCCAAACCTTGACTTGTTAAAAAAAGAACTTATTAAATATTTTGAAAAGCGTAATGAAATATTATTCGCCTATATCTTCGGGTCACAAATAACTAAAAAAACAAATAAATTTAGTGATATAGATATTGCTATATACACCAACCCTGAATTAATAGATGAAAATGATTATAGATATGGATACAAAGCTGCTATTTTAAGTGACTTGATGCAAATACTTAAAACAAATAAAATCGACCTTGCAATATTAAATCAGGCCACGCCGTTGCTGAGACACAGAGTAATCTATTTTGGAGAATTAATTTATACTGATGATGAAAAGAAAAGAATCAGCTTTCAAGTTGACACGATAAATAAATATGTTGACTATAAAATGCTGCAAAGAAAAATATCCTAAAAAATTTATGTTAATATGATTGATAAGCTACTAATTAACTAAAAAATTAAATGATTTAAAGAACAATCTCTCTGTATTATACGAATTACAGGATATTCCTTTTAATAAATTATCTTCTTCAATAAAAGATCAATGGACAGTTTTTTATGGATTACAGGTATCTATACAATTAATCATTGATATAGGAAATCATATTCTTGCATCAATTAAAGAAAATCAGATTGAAGATTATGTGGATATAATTGATAAATTAGGTAAAAGAAATGTTCTCCCTGAAGAATTTTCTAATAAAATCAGAAATATGCCCGGACTAAGAGATATATTGGTTCATGAATATGGAATTATAGATATTAAAAAAATACATAGCATTCTGCAGAATAACCTGAGTGACTTCGAGGACTTTATAAGATACATTAAAGAATATTTGCAATAATATTTAATTTGTTATTTTTGTAAAATCATCCAAATCTATGAATTTATATTGTAAACTTTTATCCCGTCAAGTTCCTCGCCGGCTTCCTGGAAAGTTTTATTTCTGTAATCAAGTATATTCGAATCATTAAAGAATTTCTCAATTATCCCGTAATTATCCGGGTGGTAAACAAATTCAGAAACAGGCTCGCTTCTCATATTAAACCTCATATCATCTTTTACGGCATCCTCATACTTTTCTGCCTCCAGCCATAACTTCATTATAAGAAATGCCAGCCCTTTATTTCCAGTAATAGATTTCCAGTCTTCGGGATATTTTTCATAACATCTCTTAAGATAAAGCTCAAAGTGTGACATCTGTTTTAACAGGCCCAGCCTTATACCGCTTGAATACTTTAAAAATTCCTCACAGGCAATAGCACATTTTACACTTACCGTGTAAGCATTGAGCTCATCCAGTATCATGGTAAAATCAATATCCGAAACTTTTCGTCCTTCACTTCCTATAATATTCAGAGCTTCATCAGGGTCAAGATATATTTTATCATAAGTATCAGGGTTTTTAATATCCTGTAACAGTTCATATTTTGAAAAAAACATCTTATCTTTTTCTATAAATACTAAAAGATTTCCAACCATATAAGAATAATATGTTCCCCCGGGATAATCCCTCAAATCTTCAACAAAAAGATATATGAACGGACCGCTCCCGCAGTGAGTGAGTTCGTGCACGATCACGATTATGTCATCGGTATATTTTTCATAAAAATCCGGCGTCAATGCACTGAGATCAAAATCCTCAAAACCCTCCAGGCCCTCTAAATTAAAAGAATTACTATCATTCAAAAGTTCGAACCAGCCATAGCCGGCGGTATAATCCTGTTTTTGCGTTACTTTTATCATGGTAAAATAACCTGATGGGTATAAATGTTTAAAATCCTCAAAAAAGTCCCCTACCTCGATAAATCTCTCTTCAGAATATATTTTTTTAAGACTACCGAAGAACTGTTTCTCCTCTTCCGGAGTAACCGGGTAACCGGACGCATCTGCCAGTTCTTTTTTTACTTCCGTATAATCAATATCCTGAGATTGATTATCAGTTGACCTGGTAAAATCCTCGGGATTTATATTATATTCTTTAAGCAGCTCTCCTAATTTAGCCAAATCTTCCTCATCGCCTTCAAAAGTAATCTTTTCACTCCCTGATTTTATGAACTCACTATAATCAATACAGCAGGAGGAGAGGGATAAAATTAGGAATGCTGTAAGTATGGTGCTCACTAATATAAATAAAATCCTTTTTATCTTACTTTTATAAAAGGTATTTTTATATAAGAAAAACGCTCCTTTTATTTTTAATTTCATTTTGCCAATCCCAATATCTTTTCATTGATTTTAAAATTGAAACTTAATATTTATATAAATACATTGTTTTATAAATATTATATCTAAATTTTTATATAATTGTTATAAAATTCTTTGAAATATGATATCATTTAAACAAAATCATAAAGAGTAAATCGGTCTTAATAATAAAACAAAAGTAATTAAAAAATGAAAAAAATAAGTAAAAGACCTATATCAATTACACTGGCGGCAGTTCTTGCAGTCGTCTTTTTAACAATATCACTTATAAGCATTTTTATAAAAAGCAGTCCCGGCTGGCTCTTCCCTGTTAACTTGCTAACCTTTTCAGTTGTATTTCTGTTAATTTCTATAGCACTTGTATTTATAAACCTGGGTAAAAACCGCAAAAGAATGATAGCTTTTATAATTTCTTCTCTATCTTTTTTTATCTTAACTATAATCTCTGCAACACTCCTTATATTTTATATGCTATCCACTGTTAAGATAGAATACGAGCCAATTGAAGAAATCAAAGGAGACTATATAAGAACAATTGATACCCCGGGAGAAGCAAGCGATATTATTATAGAAAAAGAATATGGCTACATTGCCGATGGCAGAGAGGGCCTCCAGATAATAGATATGAGCTCTATTGAAGATTCATATATAGTGGGTAGCTGCAACACAGATGGTAAGGCTGCAAGCATCTACCTAATGGATAATTTTATATATCTTGCAGATCGGGAAGCCGGTCTTAAAATAATAGACATATCCGACAAAGAAACCCCATACATTGTCGGTAGCTACCACACTGAAGGACTCCGTATTACCGATGTATCTGCCGGCAAAGATAATGTATTTGTTACCTATCGTAAGTACGATGAAGACAATAAACCCGTGGAAAGCGGGGTCCAGATAATAGATGTAAGCAGCAAAGAAAACCCATATTTAGCAGCAGAATATGTAACTGCAAACCGGACTGAAAAAATTTCTGTTTATGATAATTATGCATTTGTAATATGCAATGATGATAAAGATTATAAGTCTATAGAATCAGAGCTTTTAATATTAGATATAAGTAGTCCACAAAAGCCGCTTCTTACAGGAAAATGCACTATTGACTGCTATAGCTTTAATCTTTTTATTGAAGATAATTATGCCTATACAGCTTCAGAAAATGGTATGTATATAATAGATGTATCGGACAGTAAAAATCCCGTAATTTGTGGAAAGTTTTTATCCTATGCCGCTACAGATGTATTTGTAGAAGATGATACTGCTTACATTATATATTTTCCGCCGGAAGGTGGAGATGAATCAAGTTTGTATATAGTCAGTGTATTTCTTAAAGAAAACCCGGAATTTATAAAAAACCTGCACTACCCCATAGGGGGCAGTAACAGTATTTTTGTAGAGGGAGACTATATTTACATTACGGATGATGATATTCAAATACTTAAAAAATAGATAAGTTAAAGGAAAAACTTAATTTCACCAGGTGTCTTTAAAAAAGAAAATTTTTCTATATCTTCGATCTTAAAAGAAAATAATAATTCAATAGTTACCAGCAGGTTAACTTCTTAACCCTCAGTATATATACTCTGCCCCATTTAAAGGGGAATATCCCCATTTATCATCTGGCATTTCCTGCAGATAATTAAGTTCAAATTCACTGCTGTAGTTTTTATAATATTCATAAAATTCCGGGGTAACCTCATAGACCTCATCCGTTTCCGGATTATATAATCTGGACTGTCCCAGTATGGCATCACTGTATTTTTCTGACATCCTCTGTTCGGATTCAAGCTTACTCTCCCATACTTCCATTATAGTATCAGAGCTGCTGCCCAGTATTCTTCCTGCTTCCAGTGCCCCGGCAGCCGCCCTGTTTTGAGCCTCTATGCAGGTATCTACATAATCTCTTTTAACTTCAAAGGACCTAATGCTTTCTAAAAGCGAGGGAACTATTAAATTCAGAAGCCCGCGGGGAGCAGTAATACCCACAAACATCACTCCGTATCCAAGGCCTATAATATTTGCCGTTACTATATGGAAGTACCCTTCTCCCGGCCTGCTATCCTGCTTAAATTCTGCCCTTATCAGTTTTTCATCATTTACATAGGGCAGATTATTTTCAATAGATTTACTGCTGATTATCGTAACTTCATCGAGAATCGGTACTTCCGGGAATACCTGCTGGAAAAATGATGTTCTTGCAAGAGCGCCAAAATTTATTAAAAAATTCTCACCAGTTAAGGGGTCCACTACCGGGCTTTCAAACCATATAACATCAAAGCCACCCATATCCATATAGCTTTTATCATCTTCCTTCATCTTATTACTGGTATAAACCGGTCCCGCTTCTGAAAAATAAAAAAGCTGTTTTAATTCTGAGTATGGATCCCTTGCAAGTATTGACCTCGTTGAGTACTCGCCTCCGGTATAGATATTCCAGCCGGAGGGTATATTTATGGATATGGAGTAATCTTCCCACGGGACCAGCTCCAGCAGCTCTTCCTTTGCAACAGTTCCTATAGATTCTTTATTGATTGATCGTTCCTGCTTATCTGTATTAGTATCCTCATTTATATCTGCTTCTGTACCTGCTTCGTCAGCCTTTATTTCTTTAAGAGCCCCTTCAGTGCAGCCGGTGCAAAGAACAAGGGCAAAAAGTATAAAAACTATAAATATTTTTATTATTTTACTCATTGCGCCATAAACCTGTTTTTATAACATTGATAATTACAATATAATCTTATCATAAAATAGTTAATATGATTATTTTTGTAAAAACTTAAAAGCATAATAAATATCTAAAAACCCTGGCTCAGTTTTAATTCTTAAGAATCCATAAAGCGAAGCATTAAAGAGAATGGGCTGCCACTTCTTTAAGTAATATATTTATACAGGTTGTACAAACTTATTTGAAATTAGCCTCCCTCTAAGTTAATATTGGTTTTAAATAAGATAAATTATTCTTAAGGCAGATTGTCTTTAAATATTTAACCGGAGGCCGCCATAACAGCCAAAAACAGTAGAACTGTAAAAATCCTGGGTTTTTCAGGAAGCCTGAGAAAGGGGTCTTTTAACAAGATGCTTCTTAATGCTGCAAAAGAGCTTGCACCGGAAGAGATGGAAATCGATATTTTTGATATAGATGGAATTCCACTCTTCAATCAGGATTTAGAAAATGAACCTCATGATAAACTAAAAATATTTAAGGAAAAAATAAAATCTTCGGATGGGGTCCTTATCGTAACGCCAGAATATAACTTTTCCATACCCGGCGTTTTAAAAAATGCCATTGACGCCGTATCAAGACCCTACGGCACAAATCCTTTTGAAGAAAAGCCGGTAGGAATAATGGGTGCTTCCACCGGTATGCTGGGCACGGCAAGGGCCCAGTACCACCTGAGACAATCTCTTATATTTTTAAATGCATATCCCATGAATAAACCCGAAATACTGGTGCCTTACGCCAAAGATAAATTTAACGATTCGGGAAAGCTTACCGATGAATTCACCATTAAAATGGTAAAAGAGTTCCTTGCAAGTCTCGTAAAATGGGTAAACAGGTTAAAACAAAAAGATATTTAAAAATCTAAGTTTGAAGCAAAACTAATTATAAATCTAAAAATAACTTTGCAACACTACGGATTTTATTCCTGGTTTCCCCCGGCTCTATAACTCCGCACTCCTTTATTAATCTTGATCTGGATAAAACCCTTATCTGGTGTGACATAGCTATAGAATCCTTTTCAAGACCGGTTATGCTTTTTAAAAGCAGGATTTCCGTGGGATATATCCTGCGTCCGGTTTTTAGAGAAGTGAGTGGAATTACGGCAACTATTGGAAGAAACTCGTTTATCTCATCAGGTGACATAATTATTACCGGTCTTGTTCCTGCCTGCTCGGATTCCTTTACCGGATCAAGGTTCGCCCAATAAATTTTCCATTGCAGTTTATTAAATCCATCCATATAAACCTGGCTCCCTGTCATCCCTACCAGTCTGTAATTGATTCTGCTGCCTCCTTATCGGAAGTTTTAAAATCATCCATTGAGCGCTGCAGGTCCTTTAAAAATAACGGGTCCCTGGAAGCAGATTCCATTTCTTTTTTTAAATTCTCTTTTTCAATCTTCGATGTATAAAGTGCAATTGCTTCTCTTACTACAGAATTAACTGATTTTGCATGACCGTCTTCTACAATCTTCTTTAAATCTCTTATTGAATTTTCAGGAAGTGAAAAAGTCACATTTTTTAATTTATTCGTCATCTTTAAAATCTCAAAGTAGTAATGATTATTATAAAATATTATTTTAAATTATTATTGTATTTTACGCAATAATTATTATAGTTGTCAGAATGTGCAAAATAATAATGAAATCTAATCATTTTATTCTATTAAAATACTCTTGAGTAACCTGTAATTGTTTTTCCAAAATATTCTTCCAAAGAAATCTAGGTATTTCTTTACTTCCCCTTGAAACTTTTGTTCTTTTCAGGACTCCATTATCCATATGTTTTCTGTAATAATAGTGATCAGTACTTTTATACAGTTTCCAATCATCCTTTTCGCAGAATCTTTTAAGCTCTTTCCAGGTTGGCATCAGCTTACTTTCTTTTTTGATTGAAAATTTAAAGAAAACAATTTTTTCACTTTTTCAATATCGTCTGAAGCAAGTATTACTCTATAAACATATGGAAAATGGTTTTTGCGGTTTGGACTGTTATAATAAAGGCCGAATTCATTCATATATTCTTCTGAATACTCTAACAGTTCTTTGACTAATTCAAGCTCCAATGACTCCATATCCACAGCATTTGCCATTAAATCCATTTCATTTAAAATACCTGTATAAGAACCGTCTTCTTCCTGCTTAACTTCAACAGTGAATTTATATTCTTTTAAAATGAATTCAAGTAAATCAAAGGATAAAACTGCAATTATATCCCTGTTACGTTTTACCAGGGCTGGCTTTACCCATTTAACTTCATCAATAAACTTGCTCCATTCCTTTCGTACATCACTGGCTTTTAAAACCGTCTTCATGAAGCTGCCCCTCCTAATATTTGATTATGTACACATTGTACTAAATGTAAGCTTTGAACGCAATAGATAAATTATAGCAAATAACCGGTGATTTTTTAAATTTTTAATACCCTTATGAAATTTTTATATTTTATATTATTACAATAGATATATATTACTTAACAATATTATTTGGTAACACCAGGAACCAGAAAATAATCCGCAGCTCAGTTTTGATTTCTAAAAGTCAAGAAAATTCACCTATTTATTGAAAGAATAAAAAAAGTTTTAAAATTATTTACAAATCCGAAATGTAATCAACTCTGTGAACTTTTGAGAAATTACTCTAGTATTATTACACTCTTTTTGCTATCAATGTACTCTTAGAAGTTATTTGAAATCTATTGTTTACACTAAAAATTAATAAAATCTGCTCAAAAAACATATTTATCTGTTTTTAATGAAATTTCCGGTCCAGCAGTCAATTATATTTTCGGTGGATAAAATACACCTAAAACCATAAAATAACCTGGAAATCTTTTCATATTCCCGACAT
>JACKQG010002641.1_pt1 | contig 23075 bp, 25 predicted proteins | sample 8237621 | NCBI WGS metagenome assembly JACKQG01 (sample SAMN15677084, study PRJNA649215) | marine metagenome | biome: marine; feature: Black Sea; material: saline water; isolation source: suspended particulate matter (SPM) from the Black Sea western gyre | collected 2013-06-09/2013-06-10 | depth... | reverse complement strand
GCACGTTTACATAATATGTCATATAGCCAATTAATAAATCAATTAAAAAAAGCTGATATCAGCATCAATAGAAAAATGTTAGCCGATTTAGCAGTAAATAATGCTGAAAATTTTTCTGCAATAGTAAATTCAATTACAAGTCAAAAATAATTCTTTGTTATATCTGTGCAAAAAAAATATTCTTTACTAATATCAACCCTTAAAGATAACTTGGCAGAATGTGATTCTCTTAATAAACTTGTACTTATTAAATCTCAGTATCTTGGTAAACAGGGAAAACTAACTTTAGAGTTTGGCAGAATTAAGGATTCAAAAATTTCTGAAAGAAAAGAGCTGGGTCGGATATTAAATGATATAAAAATGCAAATTAGTGATCTCATTGATAAAAAATCTGAATCTCTTGCGAGTATAAATAAAAAAGAGACATTAAATTTTTTTGATGTAACATTGCCTGGCCGCAACATATCTTCAGGATCAAGACATCCAATTTCTATTACTATAAGCACAATAACTAAAATATTAAATAACTATGGCTTTATATCTGTATCAGGGCCTGAGATTGAAAATGAATTCTATAATTTTGAGGCATTAAATATACCTGCTTCACATCCAGCAAGAGATATGCATGATACTTTTTATGTTACAGATAATAAATTACTTAGGACGCACACATCTTCAGTTCAAATTCATACAATGTTGGCTAATAAGCCACCATTAAGAATTATGACACCTGGGAAAGTTTATCGCTGTGATTCTGATCCAACACATTCTCCAATGTTTCATCAAATAGAAGGTTTATGTATCGATAAAGATATTAATTTTTGTCAGCTTAAAGGTCTTCTAATTAATTTTATTGAACAGTTCTTTGGTAAAAAAATGGAAATTCGTTTTAGACCTTCTTATTTTCCATTTACAGAACCATCAGCTGAGATTGATATAAAATTTAACAATAAATGGTTAGAAGTGCTTGGATGTGGAATAGTGCACCCTAATGTATTAAAAAACGTTAAAATTAACCATAACCAATATTCAGGATTCGCCTTTGGGCTAGGAATTGAAAGACTTGCAATGCTTAAATATGGAATAACAGATTTAAGAATTTTCTATGATAATGATATATCGTTTTTATCTCAATTTAGTGTTTTAAAGTAATATGAAATTAAGTACAAATTGGCTCAAAGAAATAACGCCAGGCATAAAAATAAATAATAAATTAATTGAGTCATTAACTTCGCTTGGACTTGAAGTCTCAAATGTTTCCAAAATAAAAAAAGACACCATCATTGATTTAGATATAACACCGAATCGCTCAGACTGCCTCTCAATTTATGGGGTTGCAAGGGATTTATTTTCAATATATGGAAAAACAATTAAACCACTTAAACAAAAAAAAATATCGATTAAAAAATCTCAATTACCTTTAGCTAAAATTAACAGCATGATCTCGCCAATATATAGTTGTCTAACTATAGAAAATATTGATAACAAAATTAAAACGCCTCAATATATTAAAACAAGACTGAGTGATTATGGGATAATTGCAAATAATATTATTGTTGATATTTTAAACTATGTGATGATTGAAATTGGGCAACCCATGCATGCATTTGATAGTGATAAAATAAGTGGCAAATTGTCAGTCCGCTTTGGTAAAAAAAATGAAACCTTCCATGCTTTAGATGGTCAGAAATATCTTCTAAATAATAATGTTCCTATTGTAACAGATTCTAATGGAATTCAGGCTATTGCAGGAGTTATTGGGGGAAAGAATTCTTCTGTTCAAATAAATACTAAAAATATTATTATAGAATGTGCATATTTTAATCCAGAATTTGTAAGATTAGCATCAAAAAAATTCAGACTTCAAACTGATGCGTCATATCGATTTGAACGAGGGGTTGATCCTTTAATGCATTCTTTTGCAATCGGCAGAGTTTTGTCTTTATTAAGCGAGCACACTACTTTACATAAAACAAATTTTTTTCAAAAAGTCGATAAATTAAAAATAAAAACAAATAATAAAATCAAAATCAATATAGATAAATTTACACAAATACTTGGTCAGCAAATACCAAAAACTAAAATTATCCAAATTCTAAAACGACTTAATTTTCATCCAACTATATTTAATAATATCATAACAGTTATAGTGCCAAGTTATAGATTTGATATTGAAAACGAATATGATTTGATAGAGGAACTTGCAAGGGTTGTTGGCTACAACTATTTTAAACCTACTGCTTTGCCTGTAACAACTTCAGCTAATATTGGGAATAATAATTTTTTAGAAAAATATTCATCCTATTTTATTTCTCGTGGTTATCATGAAACAGTCTCATTTAGTTTTCTACCTAAAAATTCACAAAATAATTTTATTCAACCTTTAAAAATTATAGCTATTAAAAATCCAATTTCTGAAGATAAATCAGAATTAAGAACTTCATTGATCCATAGTCTTATAAAAACTTATAAATATAACTTCAGCAGACAAGTTCATGATATTAAAATTTTTGAAAATGGAAATACATATGTAAATCATAATTCCAACTCAATGAAAGAAGTGAATACTATATCTGGTTTAATTTCTGGTAAAAACTATGATTCTAACCTTAAGGTTGACACAAAAGATTTATCTTTCTTTGATCTCAAGGGTGACTTATTATCTATATTTCCTGATTTAACATTTGTGCCATCTTCTAAAATAAAAACTTTAAGTAATTCTTGTCAGGCGCTTATCTTTCAAAATGAGAAATATATTGGTTACTGTGGTGAGATATCTGATGAACTATATCGCGAGAATTCTGTCAAGAATAATGTCTATATTTTTGAACTTTTTGCAGATGATATTACAATGAAATCATCTATAATTTATAAAAAAATATCACCATTTCCAAGGGTAAAACGAGACTTAACGGTTTTAGTAGATGATAATATTGCAGGAAGAGATATAATAGATGTTATAGAAAGAGAATCATTTAAATATATGATTAATATTAAAATTAATGATATATTTTATAATAGGAAGGAGTTTGGCAAGGATATTAAAAGCGTTTCTATAGAGTTTTGTTTTCAAGATGCTAACGAAACATTAACTGACAATATCGTTAATAAACAGATGGATCTTATATTTAATCATCTTGCCAAGTGTTTTAAAGCGAAACTTAGAAAATAAATTATGACAGTTACAAAAAATTCTTTAATTGAAGTTATTCATAACGAGGTAGGGCTTAATAAACGAGAAGCCAAAGAGTTTATTGAAGAGTTTTTTGAATCTATTAAAGTTCTCTTAGAGGAAGGTAATGATATTAAGTTTTCTGGTTTCGGAAATTTCATCTTAAGAGATAAAACTGCGAGACCTGGAAGGAATCCTAAAACTGGTGAAGATGTCACTATCACAGAAAGAAGAGTGGTTACTTTTAAATCTGGTTTAAAATTAAAAAACCAACTAGAGGCTTATGATGGAGATAAATAATGATAATCTTCAGATCTCTATACCAAATAAAAGATATTTTACAATAGGTGAAGTCTCTAAGATCTGCGATATTAAAGCTCATGTGCTTAGATATTGGGAACAAGAGTTTAAGCAATTAGACCCAATTAAAAGAAAAGGAAACAGAAGATATTATCAACAAAAGGATTTGGTTCTTATAACTACAATAAAAGACCTCCTGCAAAATCATGGATATACTATAGAAGGAGCTAAACATAAACTTGATGAGACAAGTCCAAAAGATAATTTGCCTATAGGTAAGCAAATAATAGGACAAATAAGATCTGATTTAGAAAGAATCATAACCATCTTAAAAAGATAATCAAATGCTTGGATCTCTAAAGATAAAATATAAGTATCCAACATATCCTATTAATCGAATTAATGACATGCGATTTTATAATATTTCGGAAAGTATTTCTGTCCCAAGTGTTACATCAATTTTAAGGCATACAAGGGAAAATAATATACCTTATTCTGATTTAAATAAAAAAACAAATTCAATGGAAATTGGTGATTTGATGCATAAATATTTAGACTATTATGTATCTAAAAATGAAAATTTTTATATTGATTCTAAAAATTATGAAATAGCAAAATCTTTAGCACATATAGTTATTGATAATTTTTTAAATGATGTTGGTGAGATATGGGGAACAGAAGTCCCTGTTTTATATAAAGATAAGTATGCAGGAACCATAGACTTAATTGGTATTGTAGATAATAAATTATCAATAATTGATTACAAGTCTTCTTATAGAAAAAAAACTGACGAGGAGATGAAGGAATACTTTTTGCAATTAGCAGCATATTCAATTGCACATGATTGGCAACATAAAACTAAAATTACATCAATAATAATTTTTTTATCATTAAGAAATGGTGATTTTGAAAAAACAGTTATATCATACGAGGAACTCTCAATTTACCAGGATATGTGGTTTGAGCGATTAAAGTTATTTGAGAATAAATATAAAACTAATGTATAACATCGAAGAAATACTCGAGAAATCTAAAGAGCTTAAGATAAAGTCTACAGAGCTCCGGAGGTTAGTTTGACTACGACTCCATGTCTTCTCGACTAACTGCTATCTCCAAAGAGCTTTCAGATTCAGAAATCTGGAATAATAAACCTAAACTTTTAGAATTACAAAAAAACCAAAAGATATTACAAAACTCATTTAAGATTCTAAAAAAAATTAATGATGATATAGAGCTAGTGACTTATACGCTCAATTCATTAATTGATGACAAAATTGTTGAGGATAACGAAGTAATGATTGCTGAAATGCGTGATATTGTAATCTCTATAGAAAAAACACTTAAATCTATGGAAACTCGTCAAATGTTTAGGACGAAAGAAGACCCTATGAACGCATATATTGATATACAGTCAGGGTCAGGTGGAACAGAGGCTCAAGATTGGGTAGCTATGCTTCTCAGAATGTATTTACGATGGCTTGAATCACATAACTTTAAGAATGAAATAGTTGAAATGTCTGAAGGCGAGGTTGCGGGTTATAAAAGTGTTACTATTAAGATAAATGGTGATTACGCTTATGGCTGGCTAAGGACTGAAACAGGCGTCCATAGGCTTGTAAGAAAGTCGCCATTTGATTCAGGTAATCGACGACATACATCATTTGCCTCAGTTTTTGTTTATCCACAGGTTGATAATAATCTTGAAGTTGATATCAACCCAAGTGACCTAAGAATTGACGTATATCGTGCAAGTGGAGCTGGCGGGCAACATGTCAATACTACAGAATCAGCTGTTAGAATTACACATTTACCGAGTAAAATTGTAACACAATGTCAAAATGGACGATCGCAACACAAAAACAAAGAGAGTGCATTAAAGCAGCTTCATGCTAAGCTATATTTATTTGAACTAGAAAAAAAGAATAAAATTAAAAACAAGATTGAGTCAGAAAAATCTGATATTTCTTGGGGAAACCAAATTAGATCATACATACTTGATGATGGCAGAATTAAGGATTTACGAACTAAGCATGAAACTGGTAATACCCAAGCCGTTTTAGATGGCGAATTAGATGATTTTATTGAGAAAAGCTTAAAAGAAGGTTTGTAAAATGGATGATGAGAATAAATTAATCACAGAAAGAAAAAAGAAATTAGAGGCGATTAGAAAAAACTATGCCACATATCCAAATTCATTTAGAAAAAGAGATAACTCCGATGATTTAATAAAAAATTATAATGATATTGAAAAATCTGAATTAGAGAAAAAAGCTATCAAAGTAACTATAGCTGGAAGGTTATTGACAATAAGAGGAATGGGAAACTCAACATTCGCAAATTTACATGATGAATTTGGAAAAATACAAATCTATTTACAAAAAAAAGCAATTGGGGACGAGAGCTATAATCTTTTGGATAATTTAGATCTTGGGGATATTGTTGGAATAGAAGGCGTTTTATTTAAGACCAAAACCAATGAGCTTACAATTAATGCTAATTCAATAGTTTTTTTGGCGAAGTCATTAAGGCCGTTACCAGAAAAATTTCATGGAATTGCAGATATTGAAATTAAATATAGACAAAGATATTTAGATTTAATGATTAATGAAGAAACTAAAGCTTTGTTTAAAACAAGAACTAAAATAATCTCTTCTATTAGAAACTTTTTTGTTACGGATAATTATCTTGAAGTAGAAACACCAATGATGCATATGATTCCTGGAGGTGCATCAGCAAAACCTTTTATAACACATCATAATTCTTTGGATATGGACCTATATTTAAGAATAGCTCCAGAATTATTTTTGAAAAGATGCATTATAGGAGGATTAGAAAAAGTATTTGAAATAAATAGAAGTTTTAGAAATGAAGGATTGTCCGTTAAACATAACCCTGAATTTACAATGATTGAATTTTATTGTGCATATCAAGATTATCTTTATTTGATGGACATTATTGAAAGACTTTTTGTCGCACTTACTAAGACCTTAGATTTATCTAATCAAATTAATTATCAGGATAATGAAATTAATTTATCTCTTCCATTCAAAAGGGTTAAATTTTATGATTCCTTACTAGAACACAATCCCAAACTAGAGCTCTCAAAGATTAATGATCTCAATTATATCAAAGATTACTGTATAAAAAACTCAGTAAAATTATCTAAAGACGATTCAATCATAAAAGCTCATTTAAATATTTTTGAAACATCTGTAGAAAAGAAATTAATTAACCCTACATTTATCACACATTATCCAAAAGAAGTTTCACCTTTATCAAGAAGTTTTGATACTGATGACAATCTTGTTGAAAGATTTGAGTTATTTGTAGCAGGAAGAGAGATTGCTAATGGCTTCTCTGAACTCAATGATCCAGCAGAACAATCTGTGCGTTTCAAAAAGCAAGTTGAACTAAATGATGAAGAAAAGATGAGTTATGATGAAGATTTTATTAAAGCCTTAGAATATGGAATGCCTCCAACTGCAGGCGCAGGGATAGGAATTGATAGATTAATTATGTTATTAACTAATTCATCATCAATCAGAGATGTTCTTCTATTTCCCCATATGAAACCTAAGAAATAAAATTATCAAGCAACATTATTGTTTCTTTAACATTGCTACAAATATATTTGCTTTTAGAATTTTCTATATTATAGGTTAAAACGGTTATCGTAGAATTTGTTACTGTTAGAGTAATTTCTCCACCATTATTTAGATAAACCCTTATTTGATCTCCAAGTGCCTGAAATTCTTGATTTTTAGAATTAATATAATTTTCTAAATCAATTAAAACATCTTGCCTCATAATTATTTCTTGCAGAGTTTAGATGCATATCCAATATACTTTTCGGGAGAAAGGTTTAGGAGAAGGTTTTTCTCGGCTTGAGGTATATTTAATGAAATAATTAATTTTTTGATAATTTCTTTAGTAACTTTTTGACCTCTAGTAATTTTTTTTAATAATTCATATGAATTAGGTATTTGATGCTTTCTAGCAATCATTTGTATAGGTTCTGCCAAAACTTCCCAGGCATTGGATAAATCTTTAGAAATTTTATTTTTATTTATTAAAATTTTATTAAAACCTATTAATAAATTATCATACGATAGATATGCATATGCAAAAGATATTCCTAGATTCCTTAAAACTGTTGAATCAGATAAATCTCGCTGTAATCTTGATATAACAAGTTTTTCTGAAAAGAATTTAAGTAAACTATTGCTCAACCCTAAATTGCCTTCAGCATTTTCAAAATTAATTGGATTAATCTTATGCGGCATTGTAGATGAGCCAACTTCACCCTTAACATTTTTTTGAATGAAATAATTTTTTGATATATATGACCACATATCTTGAGAGAATCCTATCAGTATAAAATTATAATGGGACAATACATTTGTTAATTCACATATATAGTCATGGGGTTCAATCTGTGTGGTATATTTGTTTTCATCAATACCCAAGGATTTCACAAACTTTTTATTTTCTATTTGCCAGTTAATATTTGGGAATGTTACTGAGTGTGCAGAATAATTTCCAGTAGCACCATTGAATTTTCCTTTTACGACTACAGCATCAAAACTCTTATGAATATTTGTCAATCTTGAATAAAAATTTAGAAACTCTTTTCCCATTGTTGTTGGAGTAGCTGCTTGACCGTGTGTATGTGAAAGCATAGAGCATGATTTGTAACTCTTAATTTTTTTCTTAATATTATTTTCTAATAAATTCATTTTTTTTGATAAAAGCAATCTTCCTTGTTTAATCATTAAGGCATAAGCAAGATTATTAATATCTTCAGAAGTACAACAGATATGTATATATTCTTTATATTTATTTAGCCTTTTTTGGCTTTTTATTTTTGATTTAATAAAATATTCAACAGCTTTAACATCATGTTTAGTAACATTTTCAAATTCTTTGACTTTTTGAGCATCAGAGATTGTGAAATTATCATGTAATTTTAGCAAAAAAGACTTTTCGGTCTTCGTAAATTTTGGAAGACCCTTAAGTTTATTAATGTTTGATAAATGTATTAACCATTTTACTTCAACAAATATCCTAGATTTTATTAGATTATATTCAGAAAATACAAGCGACATATCCTTGCACGCTTGATAATATCTTCCATCTAAAGGAGAGATTGAGAGTAAATCATATTTTTTCATATCAACATTTATCTCAAAGATGCTATTATAGCATAATTATAGTTCTAAGATTGAAAAAATAAAAGTTGATTAATGCTATGAAAAAAATTACTTATAGAATTGAAGAAGACTCGTTAGGCAAGATAAAAGTACCAAAAAGTGCCTTATATGGTGCACAAACTCAAAGAGCTATAAACAATTTTAGAATTAGCTGGAATCAATTTGACCCAATTTTTCTAGAGTCTTTGGCAGCTTTGAAAGCAGCTTGTGCAACTGCTAATAATAAATCTAAGCTAATGACACTTAAACTTTCCAAGACAATTTCTCAATGCGCTTTAGATGTGCATAAAAACATAGAAAAATATTATGATCAATTCCCGATTGATATTTACCAAACTGGATCGGGAACAAGTACGAATATGAATATGAATGAAGTTCTTTCAAGCTTGGTAACTAAAAAGATAAAAACTAAAGTTCATCCGAATGATGATATTAACAAATCACAAAGTTCAAATGATGCTATCCCTACAACTATAAATATAAGTTGTGTGCTTTTAGCTTTGGACCTTAATGATGCTATTGATTATTTAAGTATGAAATTAATGGATAAAGAATGGCAAGTTAAGGATATTATAAAATCTGGAAGAACTCATCTAATGGATGCTGTGCCTTTGTCACTTGGATATGAAATTCAAACTTGGAAAGAAACATTAATACATTGCAATCAACCTCTGTTGCAAAGTGCAGAAGAACTACAATATCTTCCAATTGGAGGAACAGCGATTGGGACAGGATTAAATGCACCAAAGAATTTTGGAAAAAGTGTATGTTTAGAGTTAAATAAAATATACAAAGGATCAGGTGCAAAGTTTTCTCCTAATCCAAATAAATCAGAAATGATAAGTTCTCAAAATCATATACTTAGTATGAGTGGAGCACTTCTCCGCACAGCATCTTGTTTAACAAAAATATGTAATGATTTACGTTGGATGAACAGTGGCCCAATTTCAGGGATATCAGAAGTTACCTTAAAACCATTGCAACCAGGGAGTAGTATTATGCCAGGTAAAATAAACCCCGTAATACCAGAAGCAGTTTTAATGGCTATGGCGCAAATTTCGGGCAACCATAATACTATTAATTTAGCTTGTATATCTGGGAATTTTCAACTTAACACAATGTTGCCAGTTATTGCTCATAACATCATTGAATCGTTTCAATTATTAATAAATTCAATTTATTCTTTAGCAGATACAATTGATACATTAAAAATTAACGAAGATAATATCAAAGTCAGTCTTGAGAGAAATCCTATAATAGCAACAAAGCTTAATGAAGTAGTTGGCTATGACTTAGCATCAAAGATTGTTAAAGAAGCCTATAGGACACATAGATCTATAATAGATATTGCAGAAGAAAAAACTAATTTATCAAGATCAGCATTATTAAAGTTATTAGATCCAAAAAAACTTATATAGATTATGTCTTATAAAAAAGAAACTGACTTAATTTTCATAAAATGGTTTCTTTTCTTAATATCACTTTTAATAATACTCTTTTTTCTTATTAAATTTAATTTTATTTCAGCATTGCTTAAAAATGATGTGAGTTTAATATCGCCATTAATACTTTTAATTTTTACAATATTTACCTTAAAAATAGGAATAGAAGTTTTTTATTTAAAGGATACTTATTGTAATCTTCTTATTCTGGATAATTATATAGTAAATAATAAAGAGAAGTCTACAGAAGCAGTTAATGTAATAAAAAGTTCACAAAAGCATTTAGACAAGTGTGTTTGCGAACATTTCCTATCTTTATCTTATATAAATAACAAAGATATTGATTTAATTACAAACAAAAAAGAGCTATGTAAGATTTTTGAATATAAGCTAACTAAAGGTCTTAATCTTGGGTGGTTTATAGTCGATCTTTTACTTAAATTAGGCTTAATTGGGACTGTCATTGGTTTTATCCTTATGCTTACCTCCATCACAATAATAGAAAATTTTGATTTAACAATGATGCAAGATTTATTACAGAAGATGAGCGGGGGCATGAAGGTTGCTTTATACACAACCCTCACTGGATTAATAACATCAATTTTATTGTCTTTTCAATACAAATTTTTAGAAAATAAGATTTTTGATATTATTTCTTTAATAAATAAATTTACAGAATTACATGCCTCGATTATTACCGATATAACCAATGAAATACAGAAAACCAAATAATTTTGATCCTTTTACGGACCTTTTATTTAATATTTTATTAGGTTTTACTTTCTTGTTTTTTATAACAATACTTTTTATTAACCCAATTTCAAAATTAGGCAATGTTAATCTTAAAGCTGAATACATTATTACAGTTGATTGGCAAGACGATCTTCCTGATGATGTTGATATATGGGTCCAAGATCCTAATGGGGAAATAGTTTCATATTTAAAAAAGGATGCTGGCTGGCTTCACCTTGATAGAGATGATCAAGGAATAATTAATGATGTGGTTGTAATAAATAATAAAGAAGTAATTTATCCAATTAATAGAGAGGTTGTTACTTTGAGAGGTATTATACCTGGAGAATATATAGTAAATCTATATTTATATGAACATAAAAGTAAAGAGCCGGTAGAAGCAAAAATTATTATTGAAAAAGTTAACCCATCTTTAAAGTTAGTTTATTTCAATAACATAATTTTAGAAACCAAGGATACAGAATTAACTATTGCTAGATTTAATCTTGATGCGAAAGGAGATTTTACGGTTGGCTCGTTACAGAAAGAAATATTAACACCATATGAACTTAAAGGTTACTAGTGACAAATAATATAATTTTTATAGTAATGCTTTTAACCATAGTTTATGGAGCCTTGATTTATCTTATTATTAAGAATATTGATTTTAAAAATAAAATAATTCTTTCAATTTCAGTCTTAATATTTTTTGTAATTACACAGTTCTATTTTTTTAATAATTTAGGATATCCAACCACAGAAAAACTCCCAAATAAGTTTCATTTATTGCATGTATACAAATCTGATAATAAATTTATAATTCTTATTAAAAATACAAGAAATAATGAAGAGCCAAGAGTTTATAAGCTTAATTATTCTAAACAATTAGATAAAATATTAAATGAGGCTACTACTAACATAAATAATGGCCATAATATTATTGGCATTATTGATAATAATAAAAATGACAACTATTACGGCATAGCTTTCAAAAAAATTAAAAAACAACTTCCGCTAAAATAATTTATAATATTATCTAAAATCTATGATAAAATGTTGACAATTTTTACCAGAGGATACCAAAGAAAGAGATGGATTTTAAAGATCAGATAAAAAACCAAGATAGTTTGTATTCAATCTATAACATTAATAAGGCTGAGATTGGCCATCTACCGTATTCATTAAAAGTTTTATTTGAGAATTTTGTTAGGAATAATGAGCCTGGTCCTGATACAGACAAAATTATTAATCAATTTTTGAATTGGAATGGTAGTGTAGAAAAACAAACAGAAATTACCTTTTATCCGAGTAGAGTTATAATGCAGGATTTTACTGGGGTACCTGCCGTTGTAGATTTAGCTTCTATGCGTGATGCGGTCAAAAAACTTAATGGAGACCCAAATCTAATTAACCCTCAATGCCAAACAGATTTAGTAATTGATCATTCTGTAATGGTTGATCATTATGGAACAAGTGATTCAAAAGATTTAAATATTCAGCTTGAATATAAGAGAAATATTGAAAGATATAGGCTATTAAAATGGGGACAAGGTGCGTTTAAAAACTTAAGAATAGTTCCTCCTAATAATGGAATAATTCATCAAATAAATATTGAATATATATCACAAGTAATTTTTAATAAAAATAATGCTCTATACCCTGATACAGTTGTAGGTACAGACTCTCATACAACAATGGTTAATGGACTTGGTGTTCTTGGCTGGGGTGTTGGAGGTATTGAAGCAGAAGCAGCAATGCTTGGTCAGCCTATTCCAATGCTTCTTCCTGAAGTTATTGGTTTCAATTTAACTGGTAGACTTGCAGAATCAACCACTGCTACTGATTTAGTTCTTACGGTTGTAGAGATACTTAGAAAAGCAAATGTAGTAGGTAAATTTGTTGAATTTTATGGAGAAGCTTTGGATCATTTATCTATTGCTGATAGGTGTACAATCTCAAATATGGCACCAGAATATGGCGCTACATGTGGATTCTTTCCAATTGATGATTTAACACTTGATTACATGCATACAACAGGTAAAGAAAAAAATCATATAGAAATTATTAGAGATTATTCAAAAACTGTTGGATTATTTAGAGATACCGCTAATAAGATTATATACTCTAAAAGCCTAAATTTAGATATATCTACTATTGAGGCATGTATATCAGGTCCGAAAAAACCAGAAGATAAAGTTAATCTCTCAAATGTAAAAGAAGTAGTTAACTTAGAGATAAAAAAAGAAAAAAAAACATCATCATCAAAAGGAATAATAGAGGATGGCTCAATTATGATTGCAGCAATTACAAGTTGCACTAATACTTCAAATCCGAATGTAATAATTGGAGCTGGACTATTAGCTAAGAAAGCTGTTGAAAAGGGGCTCATGGTTAAAGATTGGGTAAAAACTTCCTTAGCACCAGGCTCCAGAGTAGTAAAAAATTATTTAGAAAAGGCAAAATTATTAGAATATTTTGATAAGCTAGGTTTTAATATTGTTGGATATGGGTGTACAACTTGTATAGGAAATTCTGGCCCCTTAAACCCATCATATGTTGAAGAAATAGCAAAGCGCGATCTCATTGTAAGTTCCATATTATCAGGCAATAGAAATATTGAAGGAAGAATTCATCCTGAGATTAAAATGAACTTTCTGGCTTCACCAATGTTAGTTATCGCTTATTCTTTAGTTGGTAAAATAGGAATTGATATTTCTAAAGACAGTTTAGGTAAAGACCAAAAAAATCAAGATGTATATTTAAAAGATATTTGGCCAACATCATTGGAAATAAGTGATGTTGTAAAAAGCACCATTAATAGAGAAATGTTTACAAAATCTTACAATCATTTATTTGAAGGAGATGATAATTGGAAAAAGATAAATATTGAATCTTCAGAATATTTTGATTGGCAAGAAAAATCAACCTACATACAACCATCACCATTTTTTGAAAATGTTAAAGAAGATTTAAATAAATTAAAAAAAATAAGTAATGCTTACCCATTACTTATTCTTGGCGATAGTGTAACCACAGACCATATATCACCAGCTGGGTCTTTTAAAGATTCATCGCCCGCAGGTGTTTTTCTAGTTAATAATGGGACAGATGTAGCAGATTTTAATTCATATGGCTCCAGGAGAGGGAATTATAAGATAATGAAAAGAGGGACGTTTGCTAATATCCGTCTTTCCAATAAATTAGTTCCAAACACTAGTGGAGGTTATACGATCCATATACCAAGTAACAAAGAAATGTCTGTTTTTGATGCCTCACAAAAGTATAGCGAAGGTGCGGTAAACTTAATTGTATTTGCTGGCAAGAATTATGGTTGTGGCTCATCAAGAGATTGGGCAGCAAAAGGAACAAAATTATTAGGTGTAAAAGCTGTAATAGCAGAAAGTTTTGAGAGAATACATAGATCTAATTTAGTTGGCATGGGTGTTTTACCGCTGCAATTTATTAATGGAGAAAATTTTGATTCATTGGGATTAAACAAAACAGCAGAATATTCAGTTGCAGAAATTAGTGAGACTGACGACTTAGCTTCAATTTCTACAATTAAAAATGACAAAGAGTTTATATTTAAAGCGAAAATTAGAATTGATACAGCAATGGAATGGAATTATTTTAAGAATGACGGAATTCTTAACTATGTATTAAAAAATATTGTCACCACTCATTAATATTTTAGGTATTCGTCTATTTTTTTCGCTATCCTGGATTGAAAAATAAACATTTTTAATTTTGACCCACCAGATTGCTGCCATAATAGAACAGATCTGAGTCCTGCAAAAAGTGCAGTTCGTATCCTTGATGCTTGCAAGGGAACAGTTAAATGTGTATTTTCACCGTTTACTACTATTCTTGGTTCAAATTTACTGAGTGTTTTTGTATATATATTAGATAACTCAGAAACTAAGTCATCAGTTGTTAATTCCATATTTTTATAACTGTCATTTAGTTGATTTAATGATTCTTGAATTTGTGAAGATACCTCAGAATCACTCTGTAATTTTTTTGATAATTCGATTAATGACGCAAAATATCTTCTTGTTTCTTGGCTTCTAGTAAAAATATCTCCAACCAACTGTTTTCTTAAATACATGAGTCCGGATTTAAGATGTTTTAAGCCAATATAAATATCAGCAATATCTTTAGAATCAATTTTTAAAACACTGCTTATTAGAGGATTAAAATCTTCTTCAACATATATGCCTTTCCAAGCTATATTTGAAACCGTAAGACAAGATTGATAAACGCCAGCTAGCGCAATTGTTTGATTATCTATGCTTCTTTCGAACATAATTTTCTAATTATACCTCCACCCAAGCATTTTTCGCCAGAATAAAAAACTGCAGACTGCCCCGGAGTTATAGCTCTTTCTTTTTCACAAAGCTCTATTTTAGATTTATTATCCATAATTTTTATAGGTATCAGTCTGCCGCCATGCCTAAATCTAGCTTCACATGTATAATTTTCTTTAATAGGTTCTTCATTTATCCATGAAATTGTATCTAATTCTATAATACCTTTATACATTAATTTATTTTCATTTTGGCTAACAATTAATTTATTATTTAGTGAATCTTTTCTAATTACAAACCATGGTTTTTCATCAAAGTCTTTATGCCCGCCTATTTTGATACCTTTTCTTTGGCCTAAAGTGTAGTTGAATAGCCCATCATGTTTTCCTAAAATAATATTATCTTCATTACATATATTACCCGGAGTATTATTAATATATTTCTTTATAAAATTTGAAAAATTTCTTTTTCCAATGAAACAAATGCCCATACTTTCTTTTTTTTCATAAATAGTTATATCTAAATTTTTTGCAACCATCTTCACATCTTGTTTGGTTACTTCTTCAAGTGGAAAAATAATTTTATTAAGAATATTTTGATTAAGCATGTATAAAAAATATGTTTGATCTTTTAATTTATCTTTTGGTTTGTTTAATACAATACAATTATTTTCTTTTGTTAGTTTTGCATAATGCCCAGTTGCAACTTTATCAAACCCTAAAGACAATGCATATTTTAAGAAATAATTAAATTTAATTTCCTTGTTGCAATAAATATCTGGATTTGGTGTAAAGCCTTTTTTTAATTCTTCCAGAAATCTTTTAAAGACTAAATCCCAGTATTTATCTGAAAAATTTACTGTATGTAGTTTTATGCCCAGTTTTTTACAAATCCTTTTGGCATCTTCGTAATCATCTTTTGAATTACATCTCCCAACATCATCTTCTTCCCAATTTTTCATAAATAAGGCAGATATATCATGCCCTTGCTCCTTTAACAGAGCTGCCGTTACTGAAGAATCAACGCCTCCAGACATCCCAACCATAATTTTTTTAACAGAATTCATTATAAATATTTGTCAATTTGATTAACTAATAGTATCATCTACGCATTATTATAATCTAAGTTTAAGAGGTAACAATGAATAAAGTACGGTCTGCAGATGAAATACAGAAAGATTGGGATACAAACCCAAGATGGAAAAATGTTAAAAGAGATTATTCAGCTGATGAAGTAGCTAAATTGAGTGGTAGCGTTAAAATAGAATATAGTCTTGCTAATCAAGGTGCAGAGAAACTTTGGAATTCAATAAATAACGAGGATTTTGTAAATGCTCTTGGTGCATTAACAGGTAATCAGGCATTACAACAAGCAAAGGCAGGATTAAAAGCAGTTTATCTGTCTGGTTGGCAAGTTGCAGGTGATGCAAATACAGGCATGCAAATGTACCCCGATCAATCTTTATATCCTGTTGATAGTGTTCCAAATGTTGTCAAAAGAATTAATAATGCGTTACGTCGAGCTGATCAGTTAAATATTGCAGAAGGAAATGAGATAGTTGATTACATGTTACCGATTGTTGCTGATGCAGAAGCTGGATTTGGTGGCGTGTTAAATGCATTTGAATTGATGAAAGCGATGATTGAGGCAGGAGCTGCAGGTGTACACTTTGAAGATCAACTTGCTTCAGCAAAAAAGTGTGGGCATATGGGCGGTAAAGTCTTAGTCCCAACCCAAGAAGCTGTCCAAAAATTAGCAGCTGCTCGATTAGCTGCTGATGTTTCTGGAACTTCAACAGTACTTTTAGCGAGAACTGATGCAGAGGCAGCAAATTTACTTACAAGCGATATTGATTCTAGAGATCAAGAGTTCTGTCTTGGCGAAAGAACTCCTGAAGGTTTTTATAGAGTTAAGAATGGAATTAAGCAAGCAATATCTAGAGGCTTGGCATATGCACCATATGCTGACTTAGTATGGTGTGAAACAGGTGTACCTGATTTAGAATTTGCCAAAAAATTTGCTGAGGCTCTTAAAAAGGAATATCCAGAACAGTTGCTTGCATATAATTGCTCACCTTCATTTAATTGGAAGAAAAAACTAGATGATAATCAAATAGCTAAATTCCAAAAAGAACTTGGGGCAATGGGTTATAAATTTCAATTTATAACATTAGCTGGCTTTCATGCTCTTAATTATAGTATGTTTGAATTAGCTAAAGGATATAATGAAAAACAAATGACTGCATATGTTAAGCTTCAAGAGGCAGAATTTAATGCTGAGAAGGATGGATATACAGCTACTAAACATCAACGAGAAGTTGGAACTGGATATTTTGATGAAGTGACTCAAGTTATAACTGGTGGATCATCATCTGTAACTGCACTATCTGGATCAACTGAAGAAGAGCAATTTGATAAAGATTAAAAATTTGTTGATGCTTTTTCAAAAAGTGACAAGTTTATAATGGCCAAAATTAATATACCAAATGATGGAGAAGCAATTTCATTTGAAAACGGGACTCTATCAACTCCAAATTTTCCAATCATACCATTTATTATAGGTGATGGAATTGGAGTTGATGTCACACCCGTGATGATGAAAGTGTTAAATGCGGCAGTTAAAAAATCTTATAAAAATTCTCGTGAAATTAAATGGTTGGAAATATTCGCTGGCAAAAAAGCAGAAGAATTATATAATGAATTACTGCCAAAAGAAACGCTTGAGGCAATGAAAAAATATAGAGTTTCTATCAAAGGCCCATTAACAACCCCAATAGGAATAGGACATAAATCTTTAAATGTTTTAGTGAGACAAGAGTTAGATTTGTATGCTTGCGTGAGACCAATAAGATATTTTCCTGGAACTAGTAGTCCTATGGTAGATTCAAGTCGCACTGATATGATTGTTTTTAGAGAGAACACAGAAGATCTTTATACAGGCATAGAGTGGAAGCCAGGTTCAGATGGAGCAAAAAAAATCATTGAATTTATTAAAAAGGAGTTAGGAACTTCTCCTTTTCGTTTTGAAGAGAACTGTGGGATTGGAATTAAACCAGTTTCAAAAAAAGGGTCTGAAAGGCTTATTAAAATGGCTATTAACCATGCTATCTCTGAAAATAAAAGATTTCTTACAGTTGTTCATAAGGGAAATATTATGAAATATACTGAAGGAGCATTTAGAGATTGGGCATATGATTTAGTTAAAAATGAATATAATGGAAAAATTAACAAAGATGGTACCTATACAATTATTAACCCCACGTCAAAACATGAATTAATAGTAAAAGATTGTATCGCTGATAACTTCTTACAACAAATAATATTATCACCAGAACAACATGAGGTTGTTGCTACACTAAATTTAAATGGTGATTATATTTCTGATGCGTTGGCTGCACAGGTTGGAGGTATTGGAATAGCTCCTGGTGGTAATATCGGCAATGGGGTTGCAGTTTTTGAAGCGACACATGGCTCAGCAGAATCTTTTGCTGGGAAAAATAGAGTAAATCCCGGATCAATAATATTATCTGGCGAAATGTTGCTACGTTATATTGGTTGGGATGAAGCAGCTGATAATGTATTGAATGGTGTAATTGGAGCTATCCAAAAGAAACAGCTTACATTTGATTTAGCACGTGCTAGAGCGGGCAGAAGAATTATTAGATTTAGCACCACTCACAAACACACCCTTGAGGAGATAAAACAAGAATTTGCAAACCTTGTTCCAGGAGCAACATTAGTTAGTACCGAAGGTTTTGGAGATGCTGTAATTGCCAATATGTAGGCTATTTATCTCTGAATATAATTCTTCCTTTTGACAAGTCATATGGTGTTAGAGCAACCATAACATTGTCACCTCTTAAAATTCTTATGTAGTGTTTCCTAATTTTTCCAGATATATGGGCTGTAACCACATGTCCGTTTTCTAGTTCAACTTTAAACATTGTATTAGGCAAAGTTTCAATTACTTTTCCAGCCATTTCAATTTGTTCATCTTTTGACATAAATATTATTAGGTTGTAAATTTAGAGGTAGGATTATTATAACAAATATAATTTAATTAGTGTATGAATATCAATATAAGACAATATAATAGAGAAAATTTTAAATTAATGAACTTTGATCATTTAATGCAAATTTATGAGACCAACTACCATCTCATTCAAAATGTTTTTGACTCACTAACTGATAATAAGATACTTTCGACAATCATTTTAAATAATCATGTTATACAGTATGAGCCAGTATCTGTCTCTAAATATACTGTCATTTTTAAATTTTATTATAGGTATAATCTGCCAATAATACGCAATGGAGAGTATTTTATAAAACCACACATAATATATACCTTATATAAAGACGCAAAATTATTGGAAGCCAAGTCTCTAAGTCAGAATCGAGAATTTGACATTGATATTGGAAATAAAATTAGAATAAATCTAAATATATATTTTTGGCTTAAAAGTTTAGTTAATAAAAGCATTAAATATCAATAATTTAAAAAATAATCTTACATTTAATAGTATCCTTGTTATTTTTTAATCTACCTTGAAAAATTGATTTTAATACCTTACTATAATACTAAGGTATAAGTAACCGGAGAGAATAAGATGAAATTAACAGCAAAAGGACGCTATGCTATTAAGGCAATGATAAATATTGCCCTAAATACTTCTAAGGAACCAAAAACTCTCTTAGAAATATCAAAACATCAAGGAATATCACTCTCGTATTTAGAGCAATTATTTGCTCTATTGCGTAAAAGTAATTTAGTTGCAGGAGTTAGAGGGCCGGGTGGTGGTTATAGACTATCAACTGATCCTGAAAACATTACAATTGCTCAAATTATTAATGCTATAAATAGCGACAAAGAACTTGATCTATCGCCTAAAAAGAAAGATGAAGTGATTTGGGAAAAATTTAGTGATAGACTGTGCAAATATCTTGAAACAGTTACGCTTAGTAGCTTAATTGACGGAGAAGAGATTAACGATATAACAGAAGATAGCTCAAAAAGAGAGCTAACTGCAGCTTAGGTAATAAGGAGAGATAGATGTCATATAGTAAGAAAGTATTAGATCACTACGAAAACCCTAGGAATGTTGGGACTTTTGAAAAAGGTGATACAACAGTTGGCACCGGCATGGTTGGTGCGCCAGCTTGTGGCGATGTTATGAAACTACAAATCAAAGTAAATAATGATGGCGTCATTGAAGATGCTAAATTTAAGACTTATGGTTGTGGATCTGCTATAGCCTCTAGTTCGCTTTTGACAGAATGGGTTAAAGGAAAATCCTTAACAGAAGCATCATTGATTAAAAACTCTGATATTGCTGAAGAATTAGCGCTTCCGCCAGTGAAGATACATTGTTCGGTTTTAGCTGAGGATGCAATTACTGCCGCAATTGAGGATTATAAAAAGAAGGCTAATAAATAGGGTAAATATATAAAATTTAATTAAATAAGGTTAAATTTTTGTATATAATAAAAGAAATATTAATTCGGGGAGGTTATTAATATGGGTACAACACCGGCAACAATGCCTACTAATGTAGGTGGAATGGAACGTTTGCTACGAATCATTGCAGGTATTGCAATATTAGTAGTTGGACCAGGTATGATTGGAATGTGGGCTTTAATTGGCGTAATACCAATACTTACAGGTTCTTTAGGATGGTGTCCAATGTATCTACCATTTGGTATCAATACAAACAGCAATCAATAATATAAACTATTATTTTAAAAGAGACGTATTCAAATAATACGTCTCTTTTTTTTAGGATGACAATAAAATATAATAAAAAACCAGTCTATTGGGAAAAAGCAAAGAAATATCTTATAAAAAATGATCCTGTTTTAAGGAAAATTATAAAAAGCGTTAATATTAATCATTTTTTATTGCGTAATTCAACATCTTTTCAAACTTTAGCGAATGCAATTATAGGTCAACAAATTTCAGTTGCAGCTGCATCTAGTGTTCTTAGAAAACTTAAATCAAAAATAAAAGTCATTAGTGCAAAAAATATTTATTCTGCAAGTAAAAATATTCTTGCAAGTTCTGGATTATCTAGACAAAAGATTACCTATCTTAAAATTTTATCTGAAAAGTTTGTAAAAGAACCAAATTATTTTTATGGATTTAAAAATCTTGAGGACGATGTGATTATTTCAAGATTATGTAAATTAAAAGGAATAGGAGAGTGGACTGCTCAAATGTATTTAATATTTCAACTTAATAGACCCAATGTTCTGCCATTAGCTGATATTGGTTTTATAAATAGTGCAACAAGAATTTATAGTCTTAATAAACCTAATTTATCTGACATTATCTCCATATCAAAGAAATGGGGAAATTATAAAACTGTAGCTGTTTGGTATATTTGGAGAATAATTGACCCTGAAGTTGTTCAATATTAAAACTAATAACAATATAAAATTTAATAAAAAGGACTATACTTAAAATGAGTATGAGTATGAATACGAGTTTTTTTAAATATATATTTTTATCATTAATCATAATGCTGACTAATGTTTCTGTTGCATATTCAGGAGAACCTGTATTATCAAAATCGGACAAAGTTGAATCAAAAACATCTTTTACTGTTGGTTATCTGTCCGAGTTTTGGAACCGAGGCTCATTTCAAGCAGCATCAGTAGCGTACGCTAATGTAGCTTATACATCGGGTCCTATTTATTTGAGTGCTGGATTGTACGACCTGAGAGACAGAAAAGGTAGTGCATCATACAATGAAGGTGAAGCGTTTATTAGTTTATATGGAAGTTACAATTTTGAATTAATGTCAGTACCGACCTATGTTGGGTTAGCTGCATATAGATACACCGATCATATTGATTTTCATTATAATGAAGTTAGCGTTGGAGTTGACTTCGATGTATTTTCTGTTGATGCTGTAATTATTGGTGACTGGGATACCTCTCCAAGTTCTGATTATTGGCATTGGCAAGTCTCCGTCCCATTAGGAGCAATTGACTATACTTATGGAACCTATTCAGGGGCATGGCAATATGTGTTCCAAGAAGTTTCTTATGGAACAAGTGTAGGAGAGATAGATCTAGGATTGAAACTTGGGAGAAACAATGATAATGCAGCAGGTACTGCAGCAAATTCTAACCAAAATACAACATATGCTGTTGTCTCAGTCAGTTATAGTTTCTAAATTAGGTTTTATTTATCATAAAATTTCTTATTTAATAATTTATCTTTATTTATATTAGATATATGTTTAATAATTTTAGAAATAGATTTAGTTCCTTGATATGCAGGTTTATATCGATTTTTTTTAAAATCAAATTTAATTGCATCTTTTATAGATTGTTTGATACTAATAAGTGTACCTGATGCATTAAATACAGACTTAGACATAGGTCTGCCATTTTGTCTATTGCCAATATTGATGGTAGCTGTTTTTAATGACGGAGCTTCTATAATGCCTGATGATGAATTCCCTATAATGAGCGATGCATGTTTCATCATGTTTACATATAAATTTCTACCTAATGAACTTATAAATATAGACTGAGATTTATTTTTAGATATAAACCCATAGATCTTTTTGGTAATCATATCACTGTCAGTATCAGAATTTGACCCTGTAAAAATAAAAAAATAGTTTTTATATAAACTTAAAGCACTTAGCATGTTGGTAATAATTTTTTTATTTGATTCATTGACGGTCTCTGGATGAAGAGTAATTATAAAATAGTTATCATATTTTTTAATATTAAATTTACTTAATACTTGTTTTTTAGAGATATTTTTAATATTTTTATTCCCTTCTACACCTATGGAGCCAATATTAATTACAGTGTTCTTTTGCTCTCCCATTGCAATAACTCTATTTCTAAAAATATTTGTTGCAACAAAATGAATATTTGCAAGTTTTGTAATTGAA
>JACKQG010002640.1_pt1 | contig 23078 bp, 16 predicted proteins | sample 8237621 | NCBI WGS metagenome assembly JACKQG01 (sample SAMN15677084, study PRJNA649215) | marine metagenome | biome: marine; feature: Black Sea; material: saline water; isolation source: suspended particulate matter (SPM) from the Black Sea western gyre | collected 2013-06-09/2013-06-10 | depth... | reverse complement strand
ATGGAGTCCTAAGGGTGTGGTACTGGCAAGTAACAACGATGGGAAATATCTCAGGCATGAACATATTACTTATGTTCCCCCTGAGGATTTATTCAAAAATCCTATGAAAATTACTTTCCCTGAAATTGGCGATCTGGAGATTTACCCGAACCGTGACTCATTACCTTACATTGAACTTTATGGTATTCCGGAAACGAAAACTATGATGCGTGGTACATTCAGGTATCCCGGTTGGTGCGTATCACTCGATGCAATTAAGGCGCTGAAACTGATAACCAATAATAAATATGATTTCACCGGAAGAACGTATGCAGATATGATTGCCATGCTGATTGGTGAAAATGATTCTGCGGATATCAAAGAAAAAACTGCAAATTATCTTGGTATTAACGCTGATGATTATGCTATTAAGGCTATTGAGTGGCTTGGGCTGTTTGAAGATAAACCGATGAATAGGGGAGAGGATACACCTTTTGAGATCACCTCGGATATTATGATCGAAAAAATGATGATCGGTAAGGAAGAAAGGGATATGGTGGTTATGCAACATATTTTCCTGGCAAGCTATCCGGATGGAAGCAATGAAGTTATCAAATCGAGCATGCTCGATTTCGGAACACTGGCAACCGATACGGCAATTGCAAGGACAGTTGCATTACCTGCAGCTATGGGCGTTGAAATGGTACTTGCAGGCAAAATTGCGGTTACAGGTGTTTACATTCCCGTTATTCCCGAAATCTATAATCCAATACTTGACCAACTCGAAACCGTCGGAATAAAAATGGTTGAGGAATATGGTTTGCCGGAAAGTGAGAATTTGAAATGACATTGTGGTTCTCTAAATAATTAAGACACTATGGCAAAATACGGAAAATGGGTTGGACTTGGATTAGGCTGGGCGCTGGGCGGTCCGATAGGCGGTATTCTCGGACTGGTTTTCGGTTCAATGTACGATGGTATGCAGAGCGTTAAATTCGAATCTAAAGGTCAACATCCTTTTGGTGATGCGCAACATACCCGACCGGGTGATTTTGCTGCCAGCCTTATTATACTTTCTGCTGCTGTTATGAAAGCGGATGGTAAAGTCCTCAAATCGGAACTTGATTATGTGAAACAGTTTTTCAACCAACAATTCGGAGCTTCACTGGCAAAAGAAAATATAGTAATGCTCAGGGAAGTATTGAAGCAGAACGTTAACGTGCAGGATGTTTCTTCACAGATCAGGCAGTATATGGACTATTCCTCCAGGCTTCAGTTATTGCATTATCTTTTCGGAATTTCAATGGCTGACGGGCATGTTCATGCATCCGAAGTGGAAGTAATCAGCAACATCAGCGGTTATTTAGGAATAAACAATTCCGACTTTGTTTCTATAAAGTCAATGTTCTACAAGGACATTTACAGCGCATACAGAATCCTTGAAATCACCCCGGATGCAAATAATGATGAAATTAAAAAAGGCTACCGTAAAATGGCAGTCAAATACCATCCTGATAAAGTGAGCCACCTCGGAGAAGAATTCCGCAAAGCGGCAAAAGAGAAATTTCAAAAAGTTAGTGCGGCTTATGAACAAATCAAGAAGGAGAGGGGGATAAGATAATTTTAGATTTTTGATATTTCATATTTCGAAATATTTAGTAATTTTTGATTTTAGATATTGAATTATTAGATTCAACACAGTTTTCAGGATATAATATTTATCCTACCCTAGAATTAATTCCAGATACAACAGAAGTAGGAGCTATTGCTCTCATTGAGCAATTCGCATACAATAGACCCGCTTATGAAACTGATAACTGGTTTCCCGATTATTCTGTTAATAAACTTGATAATGTATAAATATTTTTGTTAATTTTAGCATTAAATAGTAAAACCAATTTATTATGAAAAAACTAATTCTTTTCACAGTATTATTTCTAACAGCATTACAAACTTTTCCTGACTGGCATATCACAAGAGGACCAAACCCGGGCGAAATTTATTTTATGGGACCTACTAATACCGGTTCAGGTATTTATTATTCCACAGATTATGGAATGACCGCCCAATGTATGGACTCAACTATTTGGCAGGCCATGAGAATTACTGCGGATAAAACACCGGGTGTTGTTTATTATGTTACAATGGTGGAAGCACTTTATAGATCTAATAATTATGGGTTACAAAATAGTTGGCAATATGTTAACAATAATGTTAACTTGGAAATAAATAGTGGTGTTGCAGAAGGATTAATTTATAATGCATTTGTTTCACATAGTGAGGATTACGGTAATAGTTTTATACCACATTCATACAATGGCTTTTTTGGTAGTACTTTAGAAGTTGAAATTGACAATGAATCAGGTAGTGGTTATGTTTTGGTAAACCAGTTGGGTATAAATGATTCAATATTCTTATTAAAATCAGTTGACAATTTTGAAAACCTGGAATTGCATTATTCTTTTTATCTGGAATCTAATATCGGATGGGTACGTAGGTTAAGTAGAGGATTCTACCTGGGTGAATTATTTTTTTTAAACGGAATAGAGGGGCGTTTACTCATTTCACAAGATTATGGAGCAAGCTGGATTGAGACCAATAAATATAATTATTCAGATATTTATATTGGAGATCTCGGCGGGGGAAGAACTGAAGGAGAAATTTATACCCTTTACCGGTGGGGTAACCTGATGGGGCAAAATGCCCATACTTACATATTATATTCAACTGATTACGGTATTACTTACGAAGTTTATCATCCTTTTGCTAAAGGCCAGGAGCCGTTACTGTCACAATTTTCTGCCAAATCAGAAGAAGATGCACAGGGTTCGTTTGACATAAAGACAATTGATAGTGTTTATTACGTAACTGGGGATATGCCTTTAGATGTGCAATTCTATAATTATTCCATCGGGGATATTAATAATTACGAATGGGATTTTAACAGTGATGGTGTTGTGGATTCTTATGAAATAAACCCTGTTCATACTTATACCGATACCGGGTGGTATTCAATAAATTTAACAATTTATGATGGTTTGGACACTAATTCCTTTTTAAAAGAAAACTATGTATATGTTTATGAAATAACGGGTATAGATAAAATGTTAAAATTAGAAGAACCTGTTTTTTCTTGTTCTCCGAATCCTTTTTCTGATAAATTGAGAATAACAATAAATAATTCAAGCGAATCAAATTTGGATCAATTGATAATCTTTGACATAGAAGGTAAAATTGTTAAGCATATATTTCCTGAAGGTAATTATGTTATATGGGATGGTTTCCATAATACAGGTAATAGGTGTACGCCTGGAATTTATTTTTTGAAATTCATGAACCATATAGAAAAAATATTATTAATCAATTAAAACAAAACGACATGTAAATTTACGAAGCCTTATCTGTAAATGCTTAATAATCAAAAGTCAGGTCAGGAGTTCTGTGTTTATTCAATGATTGTGAATGATTCAATAATATCCAAATGTTGCGGGTATAATTCTACAAGTTTGCTTTTCTTCCCCAGTTCAAAATCCTCAAAGTCAAAACCCGGTGCTACGGTGCACCCGATTAATGAAAATGAATCAGGTTCGTTTACTTTTGCTGCAAACCAGTTTCCTTTTTCAATTACTGCCTGGAATACTTCGTTATTTTCAGGAGTTTTGCCCAATTTGATTTTTTTAAGAACACCGGTTTTTTCGATAATAAAAAGCGATAAAGGCGAGCCATCGTAAAAATGCCAGATCTCATCAGATTTTATCCGGTGAAATGCAGAAAATCCATGACTTTCAAGAAGAAAATAAATGGATGTTGAAAATGACCTGAAACTTGTATATCGTGCAGGAAGGCTTTTTTTATTTATAAATTCTTTCGACCTGTAAACCTCTCTAAAATATCCTCCTTCGGGATGTTTCGATAGATTTAACTTTTTTATCCAGTATTTTGCTGATCGGGACATTTACTTCGTGTCATTTACTTTGTGTCAATTACTTCGTGTCATTGATATTATTGTAACTAATCAGTGATTGAATTGAATTTCGTTATATTGTTGAAAAATCAGAAAATAAATACCAATTATCCCCTTCTGGAAGGGGTGTAGGGGTAGGAATATATACAAATACTATTTATTTTCTGATTTTTCATTGGTACACTGATTAGTAACATGTTATTTAATCAGATTATTTACTGTAAGAATTTTTTCCATCTCTTGTTGCAATTCAAGTGCTTTCTCCCTTGCTCTTTCTGCAAAATCTTTATCCTGCGAAGCGAAAATAATTCCTCTTGAAGAATTAACGATCAGTCCGCAATGCTTGTTTAATCCATATCTGGCAACTTCTTCGAGGCTTCCTCCCTGTGCTCCAATGCCAGGTATCAGCAAGAAATGATCATGCGCGATTTTTCTAATATCTTTCAGCATATCAGCCTGCGTAGCGCCAACAACATACATCATATTATCAGGCGATCCCCATACCTCTGATTTCAGTAGTACATCTTCAAATAACTTTCTGCCTGTGTTTTTATTTTCAATGAACTGAAAATCGAAAGCTCCTTTATTGGAAGTAAGAGCCAGGAGAATAACCCATTTGTCTTTATACTTCAAAAAAGGAGAAACCGAATCGTTTCCCATATATGGTGCCACTGTTATAGCATCGAAATCAAGCTTTTCGAAGAAGGCTTTTGCATAAAGCGAAGATGTATTCCCAATATCCCCGCGTTTAGCATCAGCGATAGTGAAAACATCAAATTTTTTCAGGTGCTGAATCGTCTTCTCAAGGCTTTTCCATCCCTCATGTCCCCGGCTTTCATAAAATGCAAGATTAGGTTTATATGCAATAGCAAATTCTTGTGTATGGTCGATGATCTGTTTATTGAACTCAAAAACAGGATCATTATAATCGTTTAAATATGCCGGTATTTTTGAAATATCAGAATCTAATCCGATACAAAGAAATGATTTCTTTTTTTGAATTAATTTGAAAAGTTCATTCCGGGTCATTTTTATTTACAATTTTAGATTTATGACTGTAAGGAATCCGTACGGATAATTTAAGAATTCAGAATCTAAAACACATAACCTCGCACTCAAAACCTGAAACCAGAAACCCGAAACCCAAAACCTGAAACCAGAAACCCGAAACCCAAAACCTGAAACTTATTACCCAACTTCTTCTTTCAACCTTTCAGCATTTTCAGCCAATTGAAGTTGGTCGATCAACTCCTGGATATTTCCATCGATTATAGATGGCAGGTTATACATTGTAAGATTTATCCTGTGCTCCGTAACTCTTCCCTGCGGCCAGTTATAGGTTCTGATCTTAGCTGACCTATCGCCGGTGGATACCATAGTTTTTCGTTTCGATGACACCTCATCTAAGTATTTTTTATATTCCAGTTCAAAAATCCTTGTTCTCAACACCGACATAGCTTTATCATAGTTTTTGATCTGTGATTTTTGATCCTGACAAGTTGCCACAATACCAGTAGGAATATGGGTTAACCTAACTGCTGAATAAGTGGTATTTACCGATTGCCCGCCTGGTCCTGAAGAACAAAAAATATCTTTCCTTACATCATTTGTGCCGATTTCTATATCAAACTCATCTGCTTCAGGTAATACCACCACCGAAGCAGCAGATGTATGAACTCTTCCCTGAGTTTCGGTTTTTGGAACCCGCTGAACGCGGTGAACTCCCGATTCGTATTTCATTTGTCCGTAAACATCCTTGCCTTTCACTTCAAAAATAACCTCTTTGAATCCGCCGACTGTTCCTTCAGTAAAATCAACAAGTTCCACTTTCCAACCTTTCGATTCACAGTATTTGATGTACATCCTGTACAGGTCGCCTGCAAAAATACTGGCTTCATCTCCTCCGGTTCCTGCCCTGATCTCAACAACGGTATTTTTACTGTCCTGTGGGTCGGCTGGTATCAGCATAACCCTGATTTCCTCTTCCAGTACATTACGCTTTCCTGTCAGTTCTGTCAGTTCTTCTTTAGCAAGTTCCCTGAATTCTTCGTCTTTTTCAGTTTTAAGAATTTTTTTGGTAGAAATTATATTATCAATAATGTTTTTGTATTCTTTGTATGCATCAACTATGGGCTGAAGCTCTTTGTAACTTTTATGTAGTTTGATATATTTTTTCATATCCGACATCACTGTCGGGTTGTTCATCTCGTCGCCAATCTCTTTCCAGCGATTATATATAGCTTCTAATTTCTCTAACATACAACATTAAATAGATAAAAGTTGGGTGCAAAAGTACAATAAAATCTTGTTAACAAAATAGTTTATAAATTGTATGAAATTACACCTTAGTAATTTAGAAATTTGTTAAATTTGGTAATTTTATAATACTTTAAGTTTTCTCAGCAAAACTTATTAAATCAGGTTAAATATATTTAGCTTCAGATGAAAAAATTTAGTACATTATTTTTAATTGTATTTTGTGCCTTTTGTATTACCACTGTTAATGCGCAACTTAATACAGGAGGTATTCCTAAAAGTTTTGTTTTAGATGATTTATCCGAATTTTTCCAGGAAGTTATTATTCCTTCTCCTGATATAGTAAAGTTAATCGAAGAGGATTTAAAAAGTGATAAATTATCTTTACCCCGCCGGTTTGCACAATTATTACCTGTCGGTTTGAATCTCCGGAATGCGGGTACCTCGGAGTTGCTTGATGACGGAAGTCGTATCTGGAGGTTAAAGTTAAGGTCGGAAGGCGCACTGGCAATCAGTTTGTATTTCGATGATTTTTATTTACCCAAGGGAGCAACGTTATATTTATATGATGATTCAAAGCAACAGATAAAGGGCGCATTTACGGAAATTAATAATCATAAAAGCCGTTTGTTTGCAACGGAGTTGATTTTTGGTGATGCAGTTACTCTGGAATTATACCTGCCCGAATTTGTTACCGGCAAACCTGCTCTACAGGTATCACATCTCGCTTATGCCTACAGGGATGTGCCTCGCTATGATTCTTCAAAAGGATTCGGGAGTTCCGACTTTTGTGAGATAAATATTAATTGTTCGCCCGAAGGCGATGGTTGGCAGGATGAAAAAAAGGGGGTGGTCAGGATTCAGGTGAAAGTTTCCGGTGCGACATTCTGGTGTTCAGGATCATTGGTTAATAATGCCAGGTATGACCTGACACCGTATATTTTAACTGCCGACCACTGTGCTTTTCAGTATGGTCATTATGCAAGTCCTGATGATCTGAATCAGTGGATTTTTTATTTTAATTATGAATCGGAAACATGTGAAAATCCACCGGAAGAACCTGAGATATATTCACTTACTGGTGCTTCAAAGATTGCCAACGGAGGCAATCACGGAACTGATGGCTCCGATTTTTACCTTGTATTGTTAAATGATAATGTGCCTGATAGCTATGATCCTTATTACAATGGATGGTCAGCTATCGATTCATCAAGCTCGTTTGGAGTTACCATCCATCATCCTGAGGGAGATATAAAAAAAATATCTACTTATACAACGCCACTTGTAACCTATGATTTTTCGGGGACAGGGCTTCCTTCTCACTGGGAAGTTTACTGGACCGAAACTTTTAACAATTGGGGGGTTACAGAACCTGGTTCTTCGGGGTCTCCTCTGTTTGACAGTAATGGAAAAATTTTAGGAACTTTAACTGCCGGCTGGGCATCATGTGATAGCCCTGATTTGCCTGATTATTACGGCAAATTTTCTTATCACTGGCAATCGAACGGTACTGCCGATACTACCCGGTTAAAACCCTGGCTCGATCCTGACAATACCGGCATAACTTCTTTAAATGGCACTACGCTAAGTGTAACTGAACTAAAAATTAAACCAAAGGATGATATTGTTAAAATATATCCTAATCCTGCGGATAATTTTGTTTATATAAATTTTATTAACTTTGAACCTTCTAAAATTCATCCCGAATTTTTGGGACTAATTGATATTTTAGGTAAACCGGTTAAGAACTTATATTTTAACAAATTATCAGAAAATAATAAAATCAATATTTCTGATATTCAATCGGGAATTTATTTTATAAAAATCGAGTATAATCAAAAAATTATAATCAAAAAAATAATTAAACGATAAAAACCTCTTCCGAAATTGCCCGGCATTGTTTTGATTTCGTGAGAATAACTTAAAAAGAGGTAGAAATTTTTAGCTCCAAATTAAATTTGAACAAATGGCAAGACCAGAAAATATTTTTGTTGTAGAAGATGATCTTCTATATATGAATCTTATTAAAAGAGAACTTGAAAAAATGGGTTATAACAGAACAAGATATTTTACAACAGGCCAGGAGGCAATACAAAACCTTAAAAAAAAACCTGATATAGCCCTGCTTGACTACTTTCTCGAAAAGGATTTTACGGGAATTGATATATTGAAAGCGATTAGGAAACGTTTTCCTGACACGCAGGTTATTTTTCTTACCGCCTCTGATGATGTGAACATAGCTGTGGACACAATGCGTAACGGCGCTTATGATTATATTGTTAAAGGCGACACGGCTTTCATTCGAATCAGGCATTTACTAAAAAAAATATCAGAAGAAAACGAAAGAAGGGCTAAAAGCAGGTCTATCATTCGATTTCAGATTATTATAATTATCGCCATTATTCTTATCTCTATATTAGGAATATTGTATTTTCATTACTTTATTAATTAATTTAAAATATTCCTTTGTTTTTTTAATTGAAAGCTATAATTTTGCACTCCCAAAAAATAAAGGTATTAAATATGAAGAAAGATATTCATCCAAAGGATTATAGGTTTGTGATTTTTAAGGATATGTCGAATGGATACACATTCCTTTCAAAATCTACTGCAAAGACAAAAGAGACTGTTACGTGGGAAGATGGAAATGAATACCCGCTCGTTAAACTGGAAATATCTCATACATCACATCCGTTTTTTACAGGCAAGATGAAGTTTGTTGATACGGCAGGGCGTGTAGATAAATTCAAGAGCAGGTATCAAAAACATTTAGAAAAGAAAAAATAATAGTTTTTCAAACATTGAATAAGAAATTTTATATAAGCCCTTATTTCTGAAGTAAGGGCTTTTTATATTCTATAAATTGGATTTTTCACAAAACTTATTGATAAAATTCATACTATTGTCCATTGATTTATAATTGATTTGTTTGTTAATAAAAAAAGCCAAAGCTATTGTATGAATTATATTTTATTTGACGACCAGTCCAGAAATAATTTACTTCCTTTAACATTTCTACGCCCTGTTGCAGATATCAGGATAGGCATCCTTACCATCCGTGAAAAATGGGAGAAGTATTTAAAAACGAAAACTTCCACTTTAACCGAAACATACTTAAGTGCTAAATATCCCATCCTTAAAAATGAGCATAATATTTTGATTAATGGTTTGGTATGCCCTAATCCGGGATTGGTAAAAGAAATCAATGGCTTAAAGCCAAATCAGGCGCTGGTTACAGAAGATTCAATTATAGCTTTGCATATACGTGCAGAAGACCTGGATGAAACAGGCGAAATGGATATTACAGGTATTGAAGAGTTAGTAATTAAAAGTGAGTTTGTCAAAATCAATGAAACATGGGAGATTTTTAGTAAAAACGGAAAAGCTATTAATAATGATTTTGAATTAATCACAAAAAAAAGAAAAAGCGAAAAGATTAATGATACTAACCGGGTATTAGGAGAAGAAAATATTTTTATAGAAAAAGGCGCTAAAGTTGAGTTTGCAACTCTCAATGCCAGTACCGGACCTATATACATTGGTAAAGATGCAGAAATTATGGAAGGCGCTATTATCAGGGGTCCTCTGGCGCTTTGCGACCATGCAGTTATCAAAATGGCAGCAAAAATTTACGGGCCTACCACTATTGGTCCGTATTCGAAAGTTGGTGGCGAGGTAAATAATTCGGTGTTTTTCGGGTATTCAAACAAAGCTCATGACGGCTTTCTCGGAAATTCAGTTATCGCCGAATGGTGTAATCTGGGTGCCGACACTAATAATTCAAACCTGAAAAATTCTTATGATAATGTTAAACTCTGGAGCTATCCTCAAAAAACCTTTGTAGAAACAGGTCTTCAGTTTTGTGGGATGATAATGGGCGACCATTCAAAATCAGGGATAAACACTATGTTTAACACAGGTACGGTGGTCGGAATTTACGTAAATGTTTTCGGATCGGGCTTTCAAAGGAATTTTATCCCTTCATTCTCATGGGGTGGAACTTCAGGCTTTAAAGTTAATGATATTAAAAAAGCTATTAAGGTAGCTGAAGCAGTGTTCAAAAGGAGAAATAAAAAATTTGATGATATTGAAAAAGAGATATTGATCAATGTTTTTGACCAGACAGCTACCAACAGAATTATTTGAAACATTTGGTATAAAAAACAGGAAACTCTTTCAAATTTACTTATTGAATTATGAAATTTACTGAAAGAAATATTTTTATTGTATCAGAAAAGCTTGACAGCGAAACAGAATTCATTCCTTTATTATCCACAGAAGATGAAGAACTGATCAAAGCTGAGAAAGTCCCTGAAAAGCTCCCGATATTACCGCTCAGGAATACCGTTTTATTTCCCGGAGTTGTAATCCCGATAACCGTTGGAAGGGATAAATCAATAAAGCTTATTAAAGATGCCTTTAGAGATAAAAAAATAATAGGTGTTGTAGCGCAAAAAGATGCTGAAGTTGAAGAACCGGGTATCGATGATCTTAACAGGATTGGTACTGTCGCAAATATCATAAAGATACTTCAGATGCCTGACGGAAATACAACAGTTATTATCCAGGGTAAAAAAAGATTTCAGTTACTCGAACTTATCAGCTCCGATCCATATTTTGAAGCCAGGGTAGCTCAATACGCAGCCATAGAAAACGTTGGACAAGATGAAGAATTCAATGCTTTAATTGCTTCTTTAAAAGACCTGTCCATTCAAATTATAAAGCAATCGCCTAACATACCTTCAGATGCTGCTTTTGCGATTAAAAATATTGAGAGTCCAGTTTTTCTCGTCAATTTCGTTTCATCCAATCTGAACATTGATATTAATGAAAAACAAAAACTGCTTGAGATATCTGATTTTCATGAAAGGGCAAAAAAAGTTCTTTCAGCCCTGACGAAAGAACTTCAAATGCTTGAATTAAAAAATCAGATCCAGAAAAAAGTAAAGGTTGATCTCGATAAGCAGCAGCGGGATTTTTTCTTGCACCAGCAGATAAAAACAATACAGGAAGAGCTTGGAGATGCGCCGGGAGCACAGGATATTGATGAACTCAGGAAGAAAGCCAGTAATAAAAAATGGTCGAAAAAAGTTGCCGAAGTTTTTAATAAAGAAATGAGCAAGCTTCAGAGGATGAACTCACATGCGCCTGATTTTGCCGTACAGTTAAATTACCTTGAATTCCTTGTTGAACTGCCCTGGAATGAATACACGAAAGATAATTTCGATTTGCAAAGAGCTGAAAAAATATTAGAAGAAGATCATTACGGGCTTGAAAAGGTCAAAGACCGAATAATCGAGCACTTAGCGGTTATAAAATTGAAAAATGACCTGAAGGCTCCGGTTTTATGTTTTGCCGGTCCTCCCGGTGTCGGAAAAACATCTCTCGGCAAATCAATAGCCCGTGCGCTTGGAAGAAAATATATCCGTATGTCGCTGGGTGGTGTAAGGGATGAAGCGGAATTGCGGGGTCACCGCAAAACATATATCGGAGCTTTACCGGGAAGAATTATTCAAAGCCTGAAAAAGGGCAAATCTTCTAATCCCGTATTTGTATTGGATGAAGTGGATAAAGTGTTAGGCGCTACCGTTAGTGGCGATCCACAGGCTGCATTGCTCGAAATACTTGACACGGAACAAAACAATACTTTTTATGATAATTATCTTGAAATGGAGTTTGACCTGTCAAAGGTTATGTTTATAGCAACTGCAAATACTTTAAGCACTATCCATCCGGCTCTTGTTGACAGGATGGAAGTTATCGACATCAGCGGTTATTTATTAGAAGAAAAAGTGGAAATTGCAAAACGGCACCTGCTTCCTAAGCAATTAAAAGAACATGGTGTTAAAAGGTCACAGTTAACATTCAGCAAAGATATTGTCGAGAAAATTGTGGATGATTATACAAGGGAAGCCGGCGTAAGAACATTAGAAAAAAATATTGCCACCATCATCCGCAAAAGAGTAAAATACATTGTTGAGAATATTGAATATGACAAGAAGATCGATGAAAAGGACCTCTTAAAGATATTAGGTCCTCCGCGTTTTCAGAGAGAAAAAGGATTATCAAATAAAGTGGCAGGGGTTGTAACAGGTTTAGCATGGACAGCAGTTGGAGGAGAAATTTTATTTGTTGAAGTAAGCCTAAGCAAAGGAAGAGGTAACCTGGCTATGACAGGTAGCCTTGGCAATGTTATGAAAGAGTCAGCCACTATTGCTTATGAATATCTGAAATCACATGCTGAATACCTTGGATTAGATCCTGATATTTTCCGGAAATGGAATGTACATATTCATATACCGGAAGGAGCTACCCCTAAAGATGGTCCTTCGGCAGGTATAACAATGTTTACTGCATTGGCTTCGGCTTTTACTCAAAGAAAAGTACGTTTAAAAATTGCTATGACCGGCGAGATTACCCTTAGAGGCAAGGTGTTGCCGGTTGGGGGCGTGAAAGAAAAAATCCTTGCAGCTAAAAGGGCAAAGATCAATGACATCATTATTTCTATTGAAAACAAAAAGGATATTGAAGAAATCAAACCAAAATACCGTGAGGGTTTAACTTTTCATTATATTGACCAGATGATAGATGTGATTGACCTTGCCTTGTTAAAAGAAAAGGTAAAGAATCCGTTGAATGTTAATTAGTGTCTGTCTATAAACTTATAAAAAGACACAAATTTCACTAATTTACACGAATTAAATTAGTGAAAATTAGTGTAATTCGTGTCAAAAACATTTTCAATTTAAGACTTTATGGACGGACCCCTAATTAATCTTTATTTGATAATTATCCTTTTGTTTATAATCCCTTCTTGAGTTTCTATCCGAAATAAATAAACCCCTCTTGTAAAATGTAATGTGATTAATTGATAAGATTTGCAGTTTAGCTTTTTCTTTGATTCAATTATTTGTCCGGTAAAATTATAAAGCCTGATACTCTTCAGCTTTATATCGGAATTTATGTTTATTAAATCTGATGCGGGATTTGGATAGATTTGAATTTGATTAATTATGTTTTCTTTAATTCCTGTAATAATTATTGTGATATAAGCACAATCAGATTCACCCGTTTCATAAACAGCAGTAACGCATATTTCATAAGTTCCCGGTCCAAGTTCTATTAAATATGAAGTTCCGGTAATAAATGCAACTAACACTCCATCGATATAAATGTTATAACCGAGTAAATTTGGACAATTTGGCGGATCCCATTCCAGAAGTATCTCATTCGGGCTAATATATGAATAAGAAATATTTTGTGGCGGATCAAAGCAAGGGCTTTCCAATTCCTCAATTTGATAATCATCAATAAAATATTTTGGAATACCCGTTCCGTTATCATCCCATGAATAAAAATTTGAACCGCCAAGTTGGTTTATTCCGCTGAAGCTGCCTCCTTGACTCCATGTCCATTCATGAATAAGCAAATTATTAAAAAAATATTTCGCCCAATCATTGTCAAGATCAACAATAATATCATTGTTAAACCATGTATTGTAACTGTAATTAAAATAAATTGTAGTTTGACCGACACACCGGCCATTACCATCTTCTTCGAAAAAAACCTGCATTCCCCATAAGCTGTTTATACCGTCAAAGAGTTGAAGTGTATTAAAATATCCTAAAAACCCTTCGGGTATATACATTTTAAAACTGATTCCAAACCTTCCTTCTGTGTAATTATCAATGGGCTTTACCAGATCATTTGAATCTACAATAATAACAGATTGTGTTCCGCTGTATGCCAGGGTGTCAATGATAAAAGGATCTTCATCAGAACCCGGACTATTAGTCCAGGTAGTCCAGTCAGTTGGGTTTTGGACTACTAATTGTTCTCCCGCATTATAGGATTCAAAATCATCAAAAAAAACAGTGCCCTTCAAATCCTGAGCATGTCCGGATATTGCGAATGAAATCGTGAGGATTACAATTATGAGCTTCTTTTTCATCTGTTTAAAATTACGTAATACATTAACTATTTGCCACTTACATTTCAATCATCCCTTTGTGTGTGTCAATACAAAAAACATGAGTGTTCCATAACGCAAAATTGTTTAGTGATTGAACGGGTAAATTATTTGACCGGCTAAATATACAAAAAAAACATGTATTTTTACAATCGTAAAAACACAATAAATAAAATGACAACAGGAAACCAAAACTTCTATCTTTTTATTTTCTAAACTCTTAATTTAGCAGACAACTATGCCAAAAGTGGAAATAAGAGCCAGTGGGTGGTGGTTATCTCGGAGTTACCTGCAAGGCTAAAAAAAGAAACAGAATGCGAAAACTGAAACTATTGAAACAAGAAAATAGACATAGAATTGAAAAATTGGTTGACATAAATAATTTTGTTTTTGCCCGCCCGCTTTTGCCCTTCGGGACAATTAGGAAAGCCAACGCACATTTAGGCACATTTGGTTTTTGCCAACACACAAAGCCGACCCGAAAAAACCAAAAGAGCCTAAATCTTTCCACCCCACTTCTTCGATTTACAGAAATGGATTTTATAATTTAGACGACTTTAATAACAAGGAAAATATAATGATAGATTTTAAAAAGAAAGCAGATTTAATATGGCAAGTAGCCAACTACTTACGTGGCGATTACAAACAATCAGACTACGGAAAAGTAATTTTGCCTTTGACTGTTTTGAGACGATTAGATTGTGTTTTAAAACCAACAAAAGAAAAAGTTTTAGACTATCTGCCAAGAATAAAAGATAAATCTGACAGTGCAAAAGATTTAATCCTAAACAATATTGCAGGACATAATTTTCACAACCGAAGTAAATTTGATTTTGAAAAACTAAAAGCAGAACCTGATAAAATTGCTGCTAATCTAAGAAACTACATAAATGGATTTTCGGCAAGTGCCAGAGAAATAATTGAATATTTCAACTTTGACGACCAAATTGAAAGAATGGATGACCCTAAATCTGATATTCTACTTCTAATTGTAAAAGAGTTTGCCGAAATTGACCTTGCTGATATGGGGAGTATGGAAATGGGTTATACTTTTGAAGAACTCATTAGAAAATTCTCTGAACAATCAAACGAGACTGCAGGAGAGCATTTTACACCAAGAGAAGTTATCAAATTAATGGTAAATCTTCTTTTTAATTCCGACAACGAAACGCTGACAAAAGAAGGAATTGTTAAAACACTTTACGACCCTGCTTGTGGAACCGGCGGAATGCTTTCTCTTGGAGAACAACACTTAAATAGTTTCAACAAAAAAGCAAAACTGGAAGTTTTCGGACAAGAGATAAATCCTGAATCTTATGCAATCTGTAAATCTGATATGCTGATTAAAGGACAAAACCCTTCAAACATAAAATTCGGGAATACATTCACAGTTGACGGATTGGAAGATGAAAAATTTGATTATATGCTTTCAAATCCGCCATTTGGCGTTGACTGGAAAAAAGCACAAAAAATAATTAAATCTGAAAGTGAGAACAAAGGATATTCAGGGCGTTTTGGTGCTGGATTGCCAAGAATAAATGATGGTTCTTTGCTTTTTTTACAACATATGATTTCAAAAATGAAATCAAGCGGAACAAGAATTGGAATTGTTTTTAATGGCTCACCGTTATTTACAGGACAAGCAGGAAGCGGAGAAAGCAATATCAGAAAATGGATTATTGAGAATGATATGCTTGAAGCAATAATTGCGATGCCAGACCAACTATTTTACAATACAGGAATTGCAACTTATGTTTGGATTGTAAACAATAAAAAGAGCGAAGAAAGGAAAGGCAAAATCCAACTGATTAATGCCACAGGACAAAAAGACGAAGAATTAGTTGCAAATGGTGAACTGCCATTCAATCGCTTTTGGGATAAAAAAATACCAACTCTTGGAAACAAACGAAAAGAAATTGCAGAAAACGCCCGCCTGTCGGACGGACAGGGAGATGAAAAAGGAATTGGATTTATAACCAAATTTTATGGCGATTTTGAAGAAAACGAATTTGTAAAAATCTATCCAAATGATTTTTTTGCTTATTGGCGAGTTACTGTTGATGAACCTTTAAGGAAAAAAAATGGAGAAATTGAAAGAAACAGTAAAGGACAACCAAAACCCAATACAACTTTAAGAGATTATGAAAATATTCCATTCTTAAAATTGGATGAAAACAAAAAACTCGTGCCACAAACTATTGAAGAATATTTTAAACGTGAAGTTAAACCCAATTTACCAGATGCATGGGTTGACGAAACCAAAACGAAAATTGGTTATGAAATAAACTTCACTAAATATTTCTATGAGTTTAAACCTTTACGCTCATTGTCTGATATTAAAGCAGAGATTTTAAAATTAGAAGAAAAAACTTTGGAAACTAAAAAAACGGTGCTTGACTAATGGAAAAATTTAAAAGAGGTTCAAAATGGAATAAATGGGATTTGCACGTGCATACTCCAAAATCCATTATTCAACATTATGGTGGAGATACTGACGAAGCTTGGGAAACTTTCATTTCTGATTTAGAAGAATTACCTGATGAATTTAAGGTTTTAGGTATTAATGATTACATTTTTCTTGATGGATATAAGAAAGTTAAGGAATATAAAAATCAAGGAAGACTACCTAAAATTGAACTCATTCTTCCCGTTATTGAATTAAGAATTAACAAGTTTGCATCACTTGGTGATGAAGCATGGAAAAAGGTTAATCTTCATTTAATTTTTTCTGACCAACTTTCTGATGATGAGATTGAAGTTCAGTTTCTTAGTGCAATTCAGCATAAAATTAAGATTTCGCCAGATATTGAAGATATAGAGTTTCAGGGAGTAGCTACAAAAGAGAACCTCGCAATCCTTGGAAAACAAATTAAAGAAAGTTCTACCGTTGATATTACTCATTCTGACTTAAAGGTTGGTTTTTGGAATATCAATTTTGATTATAAAGTAGTTATGGATATTGTCAACGGCTACTTTAAAGGCAAATGCTTAACGGCAGTTGGTAAGACTGAATGGGATACAATGCGTTGGGATGGTTCAGCCGCTGAAAAAAAGAATACTATTAATAAAGCTGCATTCTCGTTCACATCACTTGAAAAAGCCGAGCATTATCATAAGCATTCTGAAAAACTAAAAGAAGCCAAAGTTCGAAATTTTCTTCTTGACTGTAGTGATGCTCATTCTTTTTCAAATAAACAAAATGAAAAAGATAAAATTGGAAACTGTTTTACATGGTTAAAATCTGATTTAACTTTTGAAGGATTAAAACAAATTGCAAATGATAAAAGTCGAATTTTTATAGGAGAGACTCCTACATTACTGGAACGAACAAGAACAAATCCCACCAAATTTATAGACACATTAGTTATTAATAAAATTGTAAATTCAAAATTAAGTGAGAAGTGGTTTAACGATTTTAATTTAAAGTTAAATCCTTCTATGGTTGCAATTATTGGGAATAAAGGACAAGGTAAAAGTGCTATTGCTGATGTCATAGGATTGTTAGGCAATACTCCAAATTATGAAAACTTTTCTTTTTTACATAAAACTAAATTCAGAAGACCTCGCCCTATTAATAAGTCTGAACATTTTAATGCAAGTTTGAATTGGTTAGATGGAAGTTCTGAGTTAAAGAAATTAAACGAAAATCCCAAAGAAACATCTAAAACCAAAATTAAATACTTACCGCAAAATTTCTTAGAAAAGCTGTGTAACGAAGATTTAAAGGATTTTGAAGGCGAATTAAGAAATGTTATTTTTTCGCATTTATCTGAAGCAGATAAATTAGGAAAAATCAGTTTAGACGAACTAATTGAATATCAATCGGAGGTCATAAATGAAGATGTTTCAGAGATTAAAAAAAAGATACAAAGCTCAAACAAAGTCATTATCGAATTAGAAAACAAAGAGTCTGAAAATTATCGGAAAACAATTGAAGAGAGACTTAAAGAAAAAGAGAATGAATTAAAAGCACATGATGCTGCTAAACCAACTCCAATTGAAGCACCAACTGATGAGAAAGTTGTCAAAAAGAATGAGGGTGTTACTAAACGAATTTCTGAAATAAGGGATGAAATAAATAAGATTAATGAGAATATCCATGAAGCACAGGAGTCTTTATCAACAACTAAGATTGAGATTGCTGAAATAGAAAAAGTTATTCAGCTAATAGATTTATTTGAGAAGCAATATACTAATCTTAAAGATGAAATTCAGGATGTTTTTCAAAAACACTCATTGAACCTAAAGGATAGCATTTCACTCACAATTAAGAAAGAGCAAATAGCAGACGTATTAAATAAGAAACAAAGTTTATCTATTAACTTGAACCAATCCATTCATAACGACAAGATGACTGGATTTTTGGATAAAAAACAGATTTTAGAAAAAGAACTTAAAGAATTACAAGACAAACTTGATGAACAAACAAAAGCTTTTCAAAAATATTTAGATGCAAAAAAAGTTTGGGATGAAAAAAGAGAGTTAATCATCGGAAGTGAAGAAAAGGATGGAACAATAACTTCGTTAAAAAAACAAATAACCTACATTGAAAATGAACTGCCTGACAATTTAAAACTCTCATACGATAAACGAAAATCATTAACAATTGAATTATTTGAGAAAAAAAATGAAATAATTGGATTATATAAAAAGCTGTTTGAACCTATAACCATATTCATTAAGAACTATGGAAATCAACTTTCAGACTATGAAATAGAATTAGATGTAGATTTAAAAATTGTAGGATTAGTGGAAAAGTTTTTTGACCACATTAGTTTAGGTAGCAAGGGTAGTTTTATTGGTAATCCATCTGGGACAGAAAGATTAAAACTGTTAATTGAAAATAATGACCTAAAAACTACTGATGGTATTATTTCCTTTTTGGATACATTAGTTGAGAATCTGCAAAAAGATAAACGTGAAGATCAAAAAGAAGTAAAGAGAGAAGTTGAAACTCAGTTAAAAAAAGGTTACTCTGTATTCGATTTGTATTCTTATATGTTTAACCTTGATTATTTAGAACCTGAATACAGGTTGAAATTAGGTGACAAAAACCTTTCTGAATTATCTCCTGGTGAACGAGGAGCATTACTACTTATTTTTTATCTGACTTTAGACCAAAATGATATTCCACTGGTAATAGACCAACCAGAAGAGAATTTGGATAATCAAAGTGTCTTTAAAATATTAGTGCAATTTATAAAAAGAGCAAAAGAAAAAAGACAGATAATTATTGTTACACATAATCCGAATTTAGCAGTTGCCTGTAATGCAGAACAAATTGTTCATGTAACCATTAATAAAGAGGATGGTAATGAAATAAACATTATCAGTGGTTCTTTAGAGAATCCAAAAATCAATAGTGCTGTAATTAATATATTAGAAGGTACTTACCCTGCTTTAAATACAAGAACAAATACATACAAGGTAATTGAAAGAACAAGTCAAGAAATGGGAATTAGTAATGAATAAATACGAAAAATACAAAGACAGCGGTTTTGATTGGATTGGAGAAATTCCTGAACATTGGAAAGCAAAGAAACTGAAATATTTGGCATTTGCTAATCCAAGCAATATTGATAAAAAAAGTAAGAAAGAAGAACAGGAAGTTTTCTTATGTAACTATGTTGATGTTTATAAAAATGACTTTATCCGTAGTGGAATGAAATTTATGAAAGCAACAGCAAGTGATAGTCAAATTGAAAAATTCATATTGAAAAAGGGAGACGTAATAGCAACAAAAGATTCGGAAACACCTGATGACATTGGAGTTCCTGCTCTTGTTATAGAAGATTTTAACGATGTTGTTTGTGGTTATCATTTAACTCATATTAAACCTTTTGATATCAATGGTGATTTTTTATTTCGTTTCTTTCAAACTCAATATCTAAAATCATATTTTGAAGTTTCTGCTAATGGTGTAACAAGATATGGTCTTGGAGTTGATAAAATAAACTCCGCATTTGTTATTGAACCATCATACAAAGAACAAACCGCCATAGCCAACTATCTCGACTGTAAAACAGCAGAAATAGACGAATTAATTAATCAAAAAGAGCAACTACTCGAACTCTACGAAGAAGAAAAAACAGCCATAATAAACCAAGCCGTTACAAAAGGCATTAATCCAGATGCACCAATGAAAGATAGTGGTATTGACTGGCTGGGTGAAATTCCTGAACATTGGGAATTGAAAAGAGTTGCGACATTCGGTAGTTTTTCAAAAGGAAAAGGTATTCCACGTTCTGAGTTAAAAGATGATGGTTATCCTGCTATTCTTTATGGTGATATCTATACGAAATACAATGTAAAAGCAGAAATTATTCAAAATCATATTAATGAAGAAACAACTAAAACATCTGTTGAAATTAAAAAAGGAGATTTGCTTTTTACAGGTTCAGGGGAAACAGCAGAAGATATTGGAAAATGTATAACTTATCTGGGAGATGAAACAGTTTATGCAGGTGGTGATGTAATCATTTTGAGACAGAAAAAGCATAACAGTTTGTTTTTAAGTTATTCACTGAACAGCAATGCAAGTATTTATCAAAAAGCAAGTATGGCAAAGGGGCAAATAATCATACATATTTATGCTTCAAATCTTCGTGAAATAGTTTTACCAATACCAAATAATGAAGAACAAACAGCCATAGTTCAACACATCGAAACTGAAATATCTCGAATAAATACAAAAGTCCAAAAAACAAAAAAATTAATTGATTTGCTTGGCGAGTATAAACAATCGCTTATTTCGGAAGTGGTAACAGGGAAAGTAAAAGTTATTTAAAGAGAGAATATGATGGAGACAGAGCATACAAATATTGAATATAAAAGTCTAAAAAAAGCCATTGGAACAAAAGCCAATTTAAAAGAACTGGCAGAGACTTGTGTGTGTTTGGCAAATTCGCAAGGCGGCATTTTGTTTATCGGTATTGAAAACAATGACAAACTACCACCGGCAAAACAAAAAATTACACAAGAAATGGTAAATGATGTATTATCGAGAATACGTTCATTAACCGATAGTGTAGGTTTAGGCGATGCAAATACAGAAACTCACGAAAACGGCGGACAATATTTTCATTTCAGAGTATTTCATACCAGTCGAACCATAGCCACTACTTCAAGCGGAAAAATCTTAATGCGTATTCAGGACAAATGCTATCCTATTTCCGGTGAAGATGTTACACGCCTTGCCGCCGAAAAAAATGCTTTTCGGTGGGAGTTGGTCGAATTGAAATCATTTAGAATAAATCAAGTTCCCAATAGCAATATACTTTCTTTTGTTGATGATATTCGTAGTTCAGATAGGGTTAAAGATAGCGTAAAGCAAAAAGATGATTTTGAACTTCTTGAACATTATAATTTGAGCATTAACGGAAAATTAACCAATCTCGGTGCATTGTGGTTGGGCACTGAACAAATGCGAAGCCGTATTTCTTATCCTATCACTATTCAGTATATTGTTTACGACGAATATGGCGAAAAAATAAAAAAGGAAAATTGGAACGATTATGAACTAAATCCAAAAGAATTAATTATTGATGTGGAAGAAAAGGCAAGCGAGTTAAAATATTTTTATGAATTTCCGCAGGGGCTTTTCCGAAAACGAATCAGACAATATGCATCTGAAATAATCAGAGAATTATTGGTAAATGCTATTGCCCATAAAAAATACACTATTTCGGGCGATATTTTTATTGAAGTGCATCCCAATAAATTGGAAATCACCAATCCGGGGAATTTACCTATCGGAATAACCGAGAACAACATACTTCACAGCAGGCACCGCAGAAACCCGCATTTAATACGAATTTTCCACGATTTGAATTTAATGGAAGGAGAAGGCTCGGGTTATGATTTAATTTATGAGTTGGACAGTAAAGACAACAAGCCTTTTCCTATTGTAAAAACAGGATTTGATTTTACAAAAGTAATTCAGAGTTCTGAAATTATAAACGAAGAAGTGGTGTTTCTGTTGGAATATATTTCTCAACACTATCAGTTGTCACAAAAACAATTTATCGCCCTTGGAGTTATTGCAAGAGAAAAAAAGATACTGGGGACTGAACTAATAAAGTACCTTCAAATACAAGAAGATGACAGACTGCGTTCCTATGTCGTAAAATTAGAAGAACAAAAAATATTAATATCACGGGGAGTTAGAAAAGGCAAACAGTATTTGATTAACCCTCAATTGATAAAATCATCAAAATTAAATATTAAGCCCAGTTTAAAAACTATTGAAACACATCGTTTAGTTGCATTGATTGAAAGTGATTTGCAAACATACCCGGAAAGCACAATAAGAGAGATTCATAATCGATTACCAGACATCAGTTTTAAAGATTTGCAAAAAACAATTTATCAGATGGTGAAAAAAGGAATTTTACTTCATTCTTCTGACAAGACTTACAGAAAATATCGGTTGGCATAAAAAAAAAGAAATGAAAAAGAAATTGAAAAAGAAAATTTGACAAATGCTTAATATTCAATTTTATAGTAAAATATATTTTCTTTTTTAGACTGGAAATTTAAATAGAAAATGAATAGAATTACAACAGAAAATACATTTGAAACTGCTATTGTTCAATCATTAATTAATAATGGCGGATATTCTCAGGGCAATGCACCCGATTACAGTCCTGAATTGGGTTTGTTTAAATACGAAGTGTTAAAGTTCTTACAAGATACTCAACCCAAAAACTGGCAAAAAATATCGGCAATTCACGGAGATAATGTAGATAACAGAATAATTCAACGTATTTACAAAGAAATGGATTTGCGGGGCAGTCTTGATGTTATCCGAAATGGTTTTGTTGATTATGGGGTTCGTTTCAAGTTAGCGTTTTTTAAACCAGAATCTGGCTTAAATCCTGAAACGCAAGAACTCTATGATAAGAACCAACT
>JACKQG010002639.1_pt1 | contig 23085 bp, 19 predicted proteins | sample 8237621 | NCBI WGS metagenome assembly JACKQG01 (sample SAMN15677084, study PRJNA649215) | marine metagenome | biome: marine; feature: Black Sea; material: saline water; isolation source: suspended particulate matter (SPM) from the Black Sea western gyre | collected 2013-06-09/2013-06-10 | depth... | reverse complement strand
TACCCGAAGTCAGCGGATATGTACGCCCCCCGATTACTGATCAAACTTTTGTGCCAGAAGTGTATCCCTGACGCTTGAGCATAGGGGCGTTGATATGCACTACATCTCGCATACCATGCCCCTATACTTCGATTACGCATCGTTGATCCGTTGTGCTTGTTCAATGAAATGCTCTTGCGCCGAAAAAGGGGCTTCGCTTTCACCGGGTTGACGTTGTTCAAAGCTTCCATCTGTATTCATACAATATAGTTTTGTATTATCGCGTAAATAAGTTTCCAGTATTGTTCCGCGGATATACGCCACAATTTGCGGATCTTCAACTGGGAAAATCACTTCGACGCGGTTATTAAGATTGCGCGGCATCAGGTCGGCGCTGCCCATATAGATTTTGGGATTCCCATCATTATGAAAGTAAAAAATACGGCTGTGTTCCAGATAACGACCTAGCAAACTATATACATGAATATTTTCACTGATGCCCTCAATGCCAGGCTGTAGACTGCACATACTGCGGCAAACCAAATCAATCTTCACGCCAGCTTGCGAGGCTCGATAGAGAGCTTTGATGATCGGCTTATCTACCAGAGCGTTGATTTTGAAGATTAAATGGGCATCTTTACCTTGCCGGGCAAACTCAATTTCTTGGAGAATAAGTTGATTGAGTTGATCTCGCAGGTTGATAGGAGCGATCAGCAATTTACGGAAAGCAGTTTGCGAAGAATACCCGGTCAGGTAATTGAATAAATCAGTTGCATCGGCGCCAATATCCGTATCGCAGGTGAATAGGCCAACATCTTCATAAAGTCTTGCTGTGACATGATTGTAATTTCCAGTGCCAAGATGCACATAGCGCCGGATATGTTCACCTTCTTTGCGTACGACCAGGGTGATTTTGGAATGTGTTTTTAGGCCTAGCAGACCATAAGCGACATGCACACCTTCGCGCTCCAGCATTTTTGCCCATTCAATATTACTTTCTTCGTCGAAGCGCGCTTTGAGTTCAACCAGCACAGCCACTTGTTTTCCATGGTCCCGACGGGCTTTGAGCAGCGCCCTTACAATTGGCGAATTACGCCCGACGCGATAAAGAGTCTGTTTGATCGCCAGTACATTCGGGTCTCTGGCTGCGGCTTGTAAGAAACTGATGATTGGGTCAAATGAATCGTAGGGGTGATGTAAAAGAATGTCGCCATCGCGAATAGCCGCAAAAATATTATGGTCGGTGCCCTCTAGTTTTAGTTGGGGAGGAATGCGATAGATGAAGGGTTTGGCTTTGAGATCAAAGCGGTCAATATTGCTTAATTCCATCAGACTACTTAGTCCCAATGGCCCATTCAATTTGTACACATCATTGGGATCAATGCGCAGATTCTCGACTAGAATATTCAGAATATAGCTGGGCATGTCCTGGTTAATGGCTAACTCGACAACTACCCCAAAGCGGCGCTTGCGCACGCTTTCTTCCATAGCTTCTAATAGATCGCCAGCTTCAAGCTCTTGAATGACCATATCTGCATTGCGCGTCACTCGGAAAGGGTGAGCTTCAAGGATTTCCATGCCAGGAAAGAGATGCGTCAGATTATGGGCAATCACCTGATCCAGCCAGACAAAATAATGATCGTGCGGAACGGTTCCATCCCGTCGGACGCCTCCGGAAGAGCGTTTGATGGGCACCAATCTCGGCAGCGTGGAAGGTACTTTTACTCTGGCAAAACGCCGCTGTCCATCAGCATCCTGGATCAGGACGGCTAAATTCAAACTTAAGTTGGAAATATGTGGGAATGGGTGACCTGGATCAAATGCCAGAGGCGTGAGTACTGGAAATACATTTTCATGAAAAAAATCATCAGCCTTTCCTTGCTGTTTGGGGTTGAGTTCTTCATAATCTAATATAAAAATTCCCGCGGCTTTGAGTTCGGGCATTAATTCTTCCGACAAATACGTGCGCACCTCCGTCATTATCCGATAAACGTGTTTGCGTATGCTAACTAATTGTTGCGCGGGGGTTCTTCCGTCGATCGCAAGTTGCAATACGCCGGCATCGTATTGCATTTTTAATCCCCCAACGCGCACCATAAAAAACTCATCTAGATTTGAGCCAACAAACGCCAGATATTTAGTTCGATCCAGCAGCGGATGTTTCTTGTCGCGCGCTTCGCCAAAAACGCGTTCCTGAAATGCCAACATGCTGATCTCGCGGTTGAGATAGTAGGTTGGGTGGCCGAGGTTAAAATTCTTCTTTTCCGCTTCCATCATTTCTTTTTACCTTTGCGGGATTTTTTCTTTTTATCCTTTTTCTTGGATCCACTTTTTGCCCCTTTTTCCTGTTTTGTGCCATTCTCGCTCGGGGCTGCTCCCGTTTTCTCCAGAGATGATTCAGCTTTTGGAGCATAACGAACCGGAACATAATAATCGGCTAGTGATGGCACCGGCGGAGGATAATCAGGTTCACTCGGCTGTGCAACAGGTTCTGGCTCTTTTTTTTTGTTAACTGAGATTTTGCCCCCGAGTGATTTGTAGTAATCTGCCAAAGTTGGCACCGGCGGCGGATATTTTGGCGCGCTTATCGCGTATGGAGTTGGTGCAAAATTCTGGATAGCCGTCTCAAGTTGTTCCAGGATTTTCGGCCCAATGCCGCGAATCGCCAATATTTGCTTTCGATCTTTTTCCAACCATTGCATTAGCTCGCCGACGGTAGGAATCTGGTTTTTAGTGAGTAATTCAAGAACATAGTTTGGCAGCGCTAAAACAGAGATCGGTGAATGAAAAGCTGCTTCAGGAATAGTGTTGGGAAATTGGGGATGGGAAGTTTTGTCCATGAATTTTCTCCTGCTTGAATCATTATGGCAATGCGCGTGGAATCCAAAAGTTTATCAATTCGCCATTTAAGTCGTGGGCGAGTTGTTTCCACGATGAAACATCAAAGCATACCTGGGCAATTGCAGCGGTGGTGAAGTGTTCGTAAGCCTGGCAAATCTCCGCAAGAAATTGGCTGATCTCGGGATTATGCCCCACGAACATAGCCGAGTTGATTTCGTCGCCTAGCAATATAAGCTGTTCAAAATAGGCTTGGATATCGGCTTCGTATAGGGCGTCACGATAAATAATCTCACCATCAAAAAAGCAATTTTCCAATAGATAGTGTACAGTCTGTCTTGTCCGATGCGCCGTAGAACAGAGAATAACCTCGGGGGCAAGCCCTTCATCATTGATGAATTGCCCCACACGGAGGGCATCCTGCTTGCCACGTTTGTTCAGCGGGCGTTGATGATCCGTCAGGTCCGCATATTTCCAGCTTGATTTTGCATGGCGCATGAGAAACAGAGATTTCATTACTACTATCTTACCCGATATTTTCCAATAGTTTGCAATTTTGTTATACTTTTGTCCTGGTGGGCGTGGACTTGTTTTGTTGGTATAATGAAAATTATCTTGACTAAAAAATATGTGACTTTGTCACCGTTGGTAAGAACGAAAGGAGAAAACCATGAAAGGGCAAAAACTTGTAGTAATCGCCGTCCTGGCAGCCCTGCTGGTTGCTGTTGGTGCTTTTACTGGCGCGTATGCAGCAGATGATGACAGCACATTTCGCGTTGTCAACAATACCCATCACGATGTGCAGGTGGAAGTGTACTCCAGAGCAGATATACCTTATGGCGTAAATGATGAGAATGATAACAGTGTCCAAAAGATTTTTATTGTGCCTGCCGGAGGTTCGGGTGAAATCCTGCTGGACAATGATGAAACCTACTATTATGCGTATCTGGCCTGTGGTAACACAGTTATTGATGGTGCGATCAATATGGAAGAGGATGTTGAAATTATCATCTTGCCTTGTGCTACCCAGCCCACCGTAATGGAGGTAAATAACCATCTGGGCGTAACGGTTAGCCTTGAACTCATTGGCTATGAAGAAAAAACATATGACATTGAACCAGGATACAATCTAATTGAAGTGTATTCCGGCGAAACTATTTATAAATATGATGCCTGCGACACCGACTTCAATGGTGTAGTGGATATTCTGGCGAGTGGCAGGACCGATTTCTTCATGCGTTCTTGTGAATGGTTTGATGCCCCGGAGCGAATCTATGGGGAAGGCAATGTGGTGCGCTATGTGATTGTCAATCACGCCTCATTCCCTATAGTTTTGTCTATGGTTGGCCCGGCAAGCTATCTGGTGACGCTTAACCCCGGCGAAAATTCGTTCCGTATGGTCGCCGGTGTATATGACTATAGCTATTACCTGGATTACCAACTAACAACTGGCAGCTTCTTTGTCCGCCCCACCGGCAGTGGTAGATTGATGCTAAGCCCATCTTATACCATTGATTATAATGCTGGAGATGAGTTTGAATAGCTCCGTTTGATATTTGATGCTCTAAAGCTCTCGTCACAAATGGCGAGGGCTTTTTTTATGATTTTTATCCTGATTAATTGTCTGACAATTGACTTTTTGTTAAAATGTTGTTAAACTAAACTTGTCTGACAATTTATTGACTCTCGATTTTTTCTGCCGCACAGAATAAGGTGAGAATACTATGGCTACCCTTCTTGTTCGCCATGCAAATATGCTTGTGACAATGGATGACCAGCGTCGTGAAATCGCGGACGGTGGTCTTTTTATTCGGGATGGCTTTATTGAGCAAGTCGGACTCACCTCGGAGTTGCCAGCCACAGCCGACGAAATTCTTGATCTCAGCGACCATATTCTGCTGCCGGGGCTTATCAACACCCATCACCATTTCTACCAGACACTTACACGCGTTGTCCCTGCTGCCCAGGATGCCAATCTCTTTAACTGGCTGAAAACACTTTATCCTATCTGGGCGCGCATGGGGCCGGAGCATATCCGTACTTCGACAAAGACGGCCCTCACCGAGTTGGCGCTGTCAGGTTGTACGACAGCCAGCGATCATCTCTACCTTTTCCCCAACGGTTCAAGCCTGGATGATGAAATCCACGCCGCCCTTGAGACAGGGTTGCGTTTACATGCCTCACGCGGCTCAATGAGCCTCGGCGAGAGCGAGGGTGGCTTGCCGCCCGATAGCGTTGTTGATGACGAAGAAACGATCATCAAAGATAGTCAGCGACTGATTGAAACTTATCATGATCCCAATCCCGGTTCATATACTCAGGTTGTCTTGGCGCCTTGTTCACCCTTCAGCGTCACCGGCGACTTGATGCGCCAGTCAGCCATTTTGGCGCGCGAATATGGTGTTCATCTGCATACTCATTTGGCTGAAACACAGGACGAAGAAGAATTTTGTATAGAGATGTTCGGACACCGCCCGGTCGCTTATATGCAAGAAGTGGATTGGATTGGCGATGATGTCTGGTTTGCCCATTCGGTGCATGTAGACGATGATGAGATTAAGCTCTATGCCCGAACAGGCTGTGGGGTGGCGCATTGCCCATCTTCAAATATGCGTTTGGCCTCGGGAATTGCCCCCATTCTAGAAATGGTACAGGCTGGGGTAAAAGTGGGTGTGGGTGTGGATGGCTCCGCCAGTAATGATGGTTCGCACTTGCTTGAAGAGGTGCGCATGACAATGCTGGCCTCGCGCGTGCGTGCCGGTTTGATGGGCGCCTCACTCTCGGGGGATGATGCCCCTCCCCTGATGACTGCTCGTCAGGCATTGGAACTGGCAACCCGTGGCAGCGCTTCGGTTTTAGGCCGTGGCGATATTGGTTCCCTCGAACCGGGCAAGGCCGCTGATTTCTTTGCTATTAATCTCAACCGCATTGACTATGCGGGTGGCCTCCACGATCCAGTAGCCTCGGTAGTCTTCAACTCGCCCGTGAAAGCCGATTACACTGTTGTGGGCGGTAAATTTATTGTCAAAGAAGGCCAAATGGTTACGGTGGATGTGCCCAATTTAGTTTCTGAGCATAATAAATTAGCGGCACAGTTACTTGATGCTTAAGCGTTAGGCGTCCTGACGTCTGACTGTGGTAGGAAGATAAATATGGGTCAAGGCACAATCACACAACGAACGCGGCTTCTTGTCGATGTCGCCATGGGGCGTACGCCTGCTGATATTGTGATTCGTGATGGGCAGTGGGTCAGCGTACAATCTGGGGAGATTATCCCTCACACCGATATAGCCATTGCAGGTGAGTTTATTGCTTATGTTGGCCCGGATGCCAGCCATGCGATTGGCCCGGATACCAGAATTATTGCAGCAGAAAATCGTTATTTAGTGCCCGGCTTACTCGATGCCCACATGCACGTTGAAAGCGGCATGGTCACAGTGACGGAGTTTGTGCGCGCTGTCGCCCGCCGTGGCACCACGGGTATGTTTATTGATCCGCATGAGATCGCCAATGTTTTTGGCTTGAAGGGTGTTAAGCTGATGGTGGATGAAGCCCGGAATCAACCTATCCATGTTTGGGTGCAGATGCCTTCCTGTGTGCCCTCTGCCCCGGGGTTGGAAACTCCTGGTTCCAGCATTGGCCCGGAAGAAGTAGCCGAAGCCATGACCTGGGACGGCATTATCGGCTTGGGCGAGATGATGAATTTCCCGGGTGTGTTTCTTGGCGATGAAAAAATGCACGCTGAAATGGCGGCTACCCGCGCGGCTGGCAAAGTGATTGGTGGACATTATGCCTCGCCCGATTTGGGTTTGCCTTTTCATGGCTATGTGGCTGGCGGCCCCGAGGACGATCACGAAGGTACACACAAAGAAGATGCCATTGCCCGCGTGCGCCAGGGCATGAAGGCCATGTTACGCTACGGCTCAGCCTGGCACGATGTCGCTACACAGGTGCGCGCTGTAATTGACGATGGCCTTGACCCGCGACGGTTCACCCTCTGCACAGACGACTCTCACGCCGAAACCCTTACCCGGGACGGCCACATGGATCGGGTTGTGCGTCATGCCATCGAACAAGGTCTGAAGCCGATCACCGCAATTCAGATGGCAACCCTCAATACGGCGGAACACTTTGGGTTGACGCGCCAGATGGGCATGATCGCCCCCGGGCGTTATGCCGATGTTCTTCTGGTGCGCGACCTCTCAAATTTCCAGGCCGGGCTTGTCCTTGCCAAGGGGCAGGTGATTGCTGAAGACGAGAAACTGCTCATCGAACTGCCGTCCTTCCAATATCCAGACTGGGCGATAAAGTCGGTGCATTTGGGAAAAGAGCTAACTGCAGAAGATTTTAAGTTGTCAGTTGACAGTAATCAGTCACCAGTTTCTGCAAATATCATTGGCGTAATTGAAAACCAGGCGCCAACCAAACACCTGCGGATGGATGTCACACCGATGGATGGTGAAATTTCCGTTGATCTTGACCGCGATATCCTGAAGATCGCTCTGGTAGAGCGGCACAGAGGCACCGGCGGCGTGATGGTTGGATTGGTACATGGCTTTGGCTTTACTGAACGCTGTGCGATTGCTACCACTGTGGCGCACGATAGCCATCATATGATTGTCGTCGGGAGCGATGAAGCCATGATGGCCCAGGCTGCTAACACCCTCGGAGAACTCAATGGTGGGCAGGTCGTTGTCAAAGATGGACAGATTATTGGCCAGGTGGAATTACCGATTGCCGGTCTGATGTCGAACGAGCGCGCCGAAGTTGTTGCCGAAAAGGCTGCTACCGTGCTGAAGGGCTTTGAAGCCTGTGGCTGCTCACTCAACAACCCCAATATGCAGCTTAGCCTGTTGGCCTTAGTGGTTATCCCTGAATTGCGCATCTCCGATCTTGGGTTGGTGGATGTGACTACATTTGAATTTATACCAGTGCTAGCGCATCAGGACATCGCGACATCCTAGCATCTGACAGTAGCTTATGAGCAAAGATATTCACAATCGCCTTGAAGAAATTATTGCCGTTGCCGAGCCAGGAGAACGTTTGCTTTCTGAGCCGAAGCTGGCTGAACAATTAGGTGTTTCGCGTGCCACGCTGCGCGAAGCCATGCGCACTTTTGAAACGCAAGGGTTGCTGCGTCGGCGCCAGGGCGTAGGAACCTTTGTTGTGCGTCCGACGCGGGTGATCGAGAGCGGCCTGGAAGTTTTGGAGAGCATCGAAACGTTGGCAGACCGCATTGGGTTATCGGTCACGATGGGCGAATTGCAGATTTCGAAATGTCGCCTGGATAACGCCACGGCGAAGTTGATGCAGTTGAGCCTGGATACAGAGGCTATTTGTGTTTCGCGCGTGATTTTGGCAGAGGGACGCCCGGTCGCCTATCTTGTGGATACACTTCCCGGTGGGTATTTAAGTTCCGAAGAGATGGCAAATGAATTTACAGGCTCGGTGTTGGATCTGATGCTCAAGCGTGGGACGCCGTTATTAGAGAGCGCCCGCTCTGAAATAAAAGCCGTAGCCGCAAAACCAGATGTGTCCCGGGCTTTGAATATCCAACGCGGCGATTCGGTTCTGCTATTTGAATCGCTCTTGTTCACCCTGGAAGGATTGCCGATTGATTACTCACTGAGCTATTTTTTGCCGGGATATTTTAAGTTCCATGTTGTACGGCGCGTTGGATAAACGAGTTTTGTGCCATACAGACTGCCCAGGACAAATCTGTGCGGGGCAGTCTGTATTACATAAATCGGTAATACAAAAAAAATCACATATTCATATAAAGTAGGAGATTATTACAATGCGTAGTTTTGCTGGTCGTGACATTCTTTCTCTAAAAGAATTTGAGCGTAATGAGTTTTTCCGTGTCTTCGAAGTTGCCGAAGAGTTGGAACCTATCGCTCGCAATCGCCAGAATATTGACCTTCTGGCCGATAAAACCCTGGTAACAGCTTTCTACCAGCCTTCCACCCGCACCCGTCTGGCGCACGAAGCCGCCATGCACCGCCTGGGCGGCCATGTGACGGGTTTTTCTGATGCCAAGATGACCCGTGCAGGCGATTTTTATCAGGAATCGATTAAAGATACCGTCAAAATGCTGGAATTCTACGGCGATATGATCGTGATGCGCCACTTCCAGAAAGGCGCCCCCCACGAGGCCGCCAAATGGGCATCTATTCCTGTTATCAATGGCGGTGACGGCTGGGGCGAGCACCCTACCCAGATTTTGACCGATCTATATACAGTGTTGCGAGAAAAAGGCACCATCGACGGTTTGCGTTGGGTTGCAGTTGGTGATATGCGTATGCGCACCATGCACTCTCTGGGCCACGCCCTGACTCAGTTCGATTGCCCGATCACCTTTGTAGCGCCTCCTGGCATGGAAATGCCTGACGAGTACAAAGATGATTTCGAAACAATGGCCTTGAATTTTGACTTCGCGGATAATGTTGGCGATGTGATCGGCAATGCTGATGTCATTTTGGTTGAGCCGACTGTGCAGCCTGATTACACAAAATCTCGCGACGAGCGCGATGGCGATGTGGGCATGACCCCGGCTAATTTCAAGATCACCCGCGATCTGCTGGTGAACAAGGCCAAATCGGACTCGATTTTGCTCCACTCCCTGCCCCGTATGGATGAAATTCCTCCGGATGTGGATATCACCCGCTGGTCCCGCTACTGGCAAGAAGCCTTCAATGGCGTTGTCATGCGCATGGCGTTATTGGCCTTAGTTTCTGGGAAGATGGAATAATAGGAGATTAAAATGCAATCTGATTTACGAGGACGTGACCTGATTGGTGATCTGGACTTCAGCAAAGAAGAAGTCGAAACTATTCTGGATGTAGCCTGGGATCTGAAGCGTAAGCGCGCTTTGGGCGAACCCCATGCTTATTTGCGCGACAAGACGCTGGCGATGTTGTTCTTCTTCTCCAGCACCCGCACGCGTGGTTCATTTGAGTCGGGGATGGCTCAATTGGGTGGACACGCTGCTTTCATCGAGAGCCGCACCACCCAAATTTCGCACGGCGACACCGAAACAGAAATGGGTGAAATCTTCGGTCGTTATTTTGACGGCATTGCCATTCGCCACGTGGACTTCGGCATTGGGAATCGTTATCTCAACCTGGTTGCCAGCGCCTCCCGCGTGCCGATTCTCAATATGCAGTGTGAGATTTACCACCCCCATCAATGTCTGGCCGATTTGATGACGATCATGGAAAAGAAAGGCCGTGACCTGAAACGGAAGAAAATGGTGGTTTCCTGGGCTTATGCTTCCTCTTATCTGAAACCAATGTCGGTGCCGCAATCGCTAATTCTGCAAATGCCGCGCTTCGGTCTGGATGTCGTTTTGGCGCATCCGCCCGAATTCAAGTTGATGCCTGAGATCATGGAGCAAGCCGAAGAAGAAGCGCGCAAAGCAGGCGCTGGCTTTGAAGTCACCGATGATATGGAAGCAGCTTTCAAGGATGCCGACATTGTTTACGCTAAATCGTGGGGGCCTTTAATGACCACTCAGGATGCCGCCGAAGGCAAAGTGCTTCAGGATAAATACAAGAGCTGGATCACCGATCAGCGTAAGATGTCTCTGGCGAAAGACGATGCCATTTACATGCATCCGTTGCCCGCTGACCGTGATATTGAAGTTACCAGCGAAGTTATGGATGGCCCCAATTCGGTTGTCTTTGACGAAGCTGAAAACCGTATGCATGCTCAGAAGGCCGTCATGGCCCTGACGATGAGGTAGGTCTATGACTGAAAAAAAAGTCGCTGTCGTCGCCGTTGGTGGCAATGCGCTAATTGTTGATAAAACTAGAAAATCAATTCCCGATCAATTTGATGCCATCAAAGAGACGATGAGCCACATTGCCGGGATGATTGAAGATGGCTGGGATGTGGTTATCACACATGGCAATGGACCGCAAGTTGGGTTTATTTTGCGCCGCTCCGAATTGGCGATGCACGAACTGCACCCCGTCCCGATGGACTATTGTGGTGCAGATACACAGGGCGCAATTGGCTATATGGCGCAGAAGGCTTTGCACAATGAGTTCAAGAAGCGCGGCATAAAAAAGAATGCTGTCACTGTTGTCACACAAGTACAGGTTGACGCTGAAGACCCCGCTTTTGAAAAACCTTCCAAGCCGGTTGGCTCATTTCTGGATGAAGAAACCGCCAAAGAGCGCATGGCAGAGGGCCAAAATTTTGTTGAAGATGCTGGCCGCGGTTGGCGTCGGGTTGTGCCTTCGCCTTTGCCCATGAATATCGTTGAGGTAGATGCCATCAAGCAATTGATCGAAAGCGGTTTCTCCGTGATCGCCGTTGGCGGCGGGGGAATTCCCGTGATCGAAAAAGAAGATGGCGATTTGCGCGGCGTTGAAGCTGTGATCGATAAAGATTTTGCTTCTGGCTTGTTGGCGAATCTAATTAGCGCGGATTTACTGATCATCTCCACTGCGGTGGAGAAAGTTGCCGTAAACTTCAATAAACCCGATCAGAAATGGCTCGATGAAATGACCGTTGCCGAGGCCGAACAATATATCGAAGAAGGTCACTTTGCCCCCGGCAGTATGCTGCCCAAAGTGCAGGCGATTGTCAAATTCCTGAAAGAGGGCGGCAAAAAAGCCCTGATTACAGACCCGCCCAATATCCAACGCGCATTGCGCGGCGAAACCGGCACCTGGATCGTTCCATAGAATTAGCCGAAGGATACTTGTAAATTTCGCCACAAAATGCGGAAGCTAATGGTAGAATCGCATTATTCCGAATTTTATCAGGGAGCCAGGTTTTCCTGGTTCCCCGGTATGTGAAAAGGAGGTGCAGATCGCAAAAAATAACAAAAATTGAAACTGCGCTTTATGTTCGAATAACTAAGATTATTATCTCGGAGGAGTATACCTATGAAGAATAAATTCCTGTGGCTGTTGAGCATTTTGCTGATCGCTGCATTCGTACTCTCAGCTTGTGGCGGCGCTGCTGAACCGGCTGCCGAAGAACCCGCCGCTGAAGAAGGTGCTGCTGAAGAGGCTGCTGCAGCCGAAGGCGGTTACCAGATTCCTGCTGTTGAAGAAGGCGCTTTTAACGTTGCTTTTGTTTACGTTGGACCGCATGACGATGGCGGCTGGACCCAGGCCCATGATGTTGGCCGCATGTATGTTGAAGATAACGTCGAAGGCGTACACACTGCTTATGTTGAATTGGTTGCCGAAGGCGCCGACTCTGAGCAGGTAACTCGTTCTCTGGCTCGTAAGGGTTTCGATGTCATCTTCACCACATCCTTTGGTTTCATGGATGCTTCAGAAATCGTTGCTGAAGAATTCCCCGATGTGAATATTGTCCACATCAGTGGTTTCAAATCGAACGAAGCCAACTTTGGTAACCTGATGGGCGCGATGGAAGATATGAAGTATCTGGCCGGTATGCTGGCTGGTTCCCGCGCTATGGTTGATGGTAACCCCAAATTAGGTTATATCGCCACTTTCCCGATTCCTGAAGAACTACGTTTGGGCAACGCCTTCGCTTTGGGCGCCCAACAAACCTGCCCCGAGTGTACGGTTGACGTGCGCTGGATCTTCACCTGGCATGATCCCATTCTTGAAAAAGAAGCCTCGTCATCCCTGTTTGATGGCGGCGCTCAGGTTGTCATGACTGGTGCCGATACTCCCGCTCCCGCCGAGGTAGCCCCCGAAGGCAAATGGGGCATCACCTATGATTACAGCGGTAACTGCACCGTGGACGCCTGCCTCACCTCCATGTACTGGAATTGGGGCCCTGTCTATGCTCGCATCGTCGAAGAATCGATGGCGGGTACCTGGGTTGGCGGTTGGGAATACTTTGATGCTGATTCGGGCGCAATGGGCTTGCTCGGCTTCATGGAAGGCGAGACCTTGCAACCGGGTGCGGCTGATCTGCCCGAAGCTGATCTGCAATTGATCCGCGACACCTTGTCTGCCATGTTGGCTGGCGAATTCACCCGCTTCGACGTTTTCAAAGGCCCCATCACCGACAATCAGGGTAATCTGGTTCTCGCGGAGGGTGTTAGCCTCGAACAACTCGATCTGGATGGCTTCGCTCAATTCGGTAGCCCCTGCACCACCTGTATGTATTGGTGGAACGAAAATATCACCGCAGAATTACCCGAACTAGAGTAAACCTTACCCTCTCTTTTGGCAGAGACGATCAGAACGGTCGTCTCTGCCACTATTTGGGAGATTTACCCATCTTTATGTGGTTCGAACAACCAGATAGGGATTGGTAAGTTCCTCAGTAGTAACAAATTGTTCATTTCGGTTTGAAGGAGTATATATGGCAGATACGCCCTACGCAGTTGAAATGAAAGATATTGTCATTCGCTTTCCGGGTGTTTTGGCGAATGATCATGTCAACCTGACTCTCCAAAAGGGTGAAATTCATGCTCTTTTGGGTGAAAACGGCGCTGGCAAAAGCACCTTGATGAATGTTCTGGCGGGGTTATATAAGCCATCTTCGGGCATGATCAGCATCCATGGGGAAACTGTAAATTTTAACTCGCCCAAAGATGCAATCGCGAAAGGCATCGGGATGGTGCATCAGCATTTTATGCTGGTACCCACCCAATCGGTGACAGAGAACATCCTGCTTGGTTTGGATGATCCCAAATTCATCATGAATCTGGCCGAGTATGATAAAAAAATCCTCGCGTTGCAAGATCAATATGGGCTAAAAGTGGATCCGACGGCTAAAATCTGGCAGTTGTCTGTGGGGGAGCAGCAACGGGTTGAGATTTTGAAAACCCTCTACCGGGGGGCGAATATTCTGATTTTTGATGAACCCACCGCCGTACTCGCGCCGCAAGAGATTGACGATCTGATCCAAACCATGCGCTCGATGGTTGCGATGGGCAAATCGATCATTTTCATCAGCCATAAACTGCAAGAAGTAACTGCCGTGGCAGACCGACTGACTGTGTTGCGTAAAGGGGTAGCGACGGCGGAGGGCATTCGCGTTGCAGGTGTCACGCGTGAAAAGCTGGCTGAGTTGATGGTTGGCCGTGAAGTTGTTTTCCGTGTGGAAAAGAAGCCCCAGAAAGCTGGCGATGTGATTTTATCGGTGGAAGGTGTTAGCGCTGAGAATAATAAAGGTATAAAAGCGCTCAATAATATTTCTCTGGAATTGCGCAAGGGCGAAATTTTGGGAGTAGCCGGTGTGGCTGGTAACGGCCAGAGCGAACTGGCTGAAGTGATTACGGGTTTGCGGCCTTGTACGGGGAGTATCAAAATTAACGGTGAAGAAGTAGCCAACCAGCGGCCAAGCAAAGCCATCAAAAGCGGTGTTTCGCACATCCCTGAAGACCGCACTAAAGTTGGCACTGCGCCAAACCTGACGATTACTGAAAATACGATTATGAAGAATTATGGCGATGCGCCGATTGGCAACGGTTGGAGCATCAACTTCACCGAGGCGCGTGAATATGCGCGTGGTCTGAAGAAAGCCTACGATATTCTGGCCCCCAGTGTGCGCACGATGGCCCGCAAACTTTCGGGCGGCAATCTCCAAAAGGTGATCCTGGCGCGCGAGATTTCATCCAGCCCCAAGATGATGGTAGCGGTTCAACCCACGCGTGGCCTGGATGTTGGCGCGATCGAGGCCATTCAGACCTTGTTGCTCGATCAGCGCGAAAGGGGCACCGCAATTTTGCTGGTATCAGAAGAATTAGAAGAATTGCTCTCTTTGAGCGATCGCATTGCCGTAATTTATGAGGGCGAAATCATGGGGATTGTCGATGCAGAAAACGCAGATATTAACGAAATTGGCTTGATGATGACAGGAACGAAACGGAGCGAACAATGAATCTTCCATTTTCCATTCGCTTTGAAAAGCGCACAGACGATGTGCCTAAATGGTTGCCAGCGGCGACTGCAATTGGTTCGGTGGTAATTGCTTTTCTGATCTCTGGTATTGTATTGGCGTTCATCGGCGGCGAACCGCTGCGGGTTTTGAAGTTCTTTTTTGAAGCGACGTTTGGCAATTGGGCTGTTTTCTCCGATACATTGGTCAAAGCTACCCCGCTGATTATGATCGGCCTGGCGTGTTCCGTGGCTTTCAAAATGAAGTTGTGGAATATTGGCGCGGAAGGACAATTCTACGCGGGCGCGTTTTTCGCCAGCCTGGTTGTTTTGGTGCCGTTAGTGCCACCTGATGCGCCCAAGGTCATCACGTTGGGCGCAATGGTTGTGATGGGCATGATCGGTGGCGCTATTTGGGGATTTTTCCCTGGATTCTTGAAAGCCCGCTATAACGTCAATGAAATTATCACCACGCTGATGCTCAACTACGTGGCAATTTTCTGGAATAATTTCTGGATTTTTGACAAGTGGAGTGATGCCGGTTTTCAGATGACGCCAACTTTCCCGAAAACGGCCTGGCTGCCGCGTTTGGCCGACCTGGCCCGTGAGTATCCTGTTTTTTCGGGGATTACCCTCCATGTGGGGGTTGTTTTTGGCATAATCGCCGCGGTGATTATGTGGTGGGTGTTCAAGCGCAGCCGGTGGGGGTACGAGATTAACCTGATTGGTGACAACCCCGAAGCGGCGCGCTACGCCGGGCTGAATATTACCCGTAATATTATCCTGGTGATGATGGTTTCCGGCGCCCTGGCCGGTTTGGCGGGGATGTCTGAAATCTCGGGGGTGGTGCATCGCTTGCAAGAAAAAATCTCTGCGGGTTATGGCTTTACCGGGATTATTGTGGCCTGGCTGGCAAAGCTGAATCCATTTGCGGTGATCATCGTTTCGATTTTATTTGGCGCTCTCATCGTCGCCGGGCGCGAGATTCAGCCCGCGGGTTTGGCTTATCTGCTGCAGGGGATCATCCTTTTCATGGTCATCAGTAGTGATGTTTTGCTGCGCTATCAGGTTCGCATTGTGCGAAAGGAGCAGGAGACCGTATGAACTTCGAGATCATTCTTCACTCTGGATTAGCCACCGGGACGATTCTACTCTTTGCTGGAATTGGCGCAATTTTTGCTGAGCGGTCAGGTATTTTGAACCTGGGCGTCGAAGGTATGATGCTGCTGGGCGCGATGGCTGGTTTTAGTGTATCGCTTTCCTCGGGGAATGCCTGGGTAGGTTTGCTGGTGGCCATGTTCGCCGCGGGCATTCTGAGTTTGGCGCATGGGTTGGTAACGATCCATTTTCAGGCCGATCAAGTTGTCAGTGGCCTTTCATTGACTTTTTTGGGAACAGGCCTGGCTCTGGTATTGGGTGAAGGCCTCACCGGACAGAACCCTCCCCTGATCCCGGATGTGTCTATCCCGCTGCTTTCACAGATTCCCTTCATCGGCCCGGTCTTTTTTGAGAATCACAGCATTCTGGTTTTTGTCGGTTATCTCTTTGCTCCCTTGAGCTGGTACTATATTCACAAAACTCGCCCCGGTATGCATCTGCGGGCGGTGGGGCAGAAACCCTCGGCTGCGGATACGATGGGCATCAGCGTGTATGGGGTGCGCTATTTTTATACCTTTGTGGGTGGATGTTTGGCCGGTTTGGCAGGAGCGACGATCAGCCTTTCGGTTTCGCCGGGCTGGTATAGCAGCCAGACAACCTCGGGCCAGGGTTGGATCGCGATTGCTTTGGTGATTTTTGCGCAATGGAATCCATTGCGTGCTGCGTTGGGCGGCTACCTTTTTGGGGCTATCCGCCGCGGTATCCTGGATTTGCAGGGACCGGCGCTGTTGTTTGGTTTTGCGAACCCGCTTTATGTTAATTCGAATTTAGGTTTCTTCTTGCAGATGACACCTTTCTTGTTGACCATCGTTGCGCTGGTCATGGGGTCACGGGCTGCGGCTCGAAAACGCCTGGGTTCTCCGGCGGCGTTGGGCGTACCCTATGTGCGCGGTGAGCGCGGCCATTAGATATTTTCAATATCATTGTGACTTGGCTCAGGCTTGCGCCTTCGCAAGATTTCCGCTGAAAAGGGTATAGTGGGGTGCGAAGTACCTCACTATGCCCTTTTCAGCGGCATAATTCCATCGTAAGCTGAGCAATTACACAAATTAATGAGATTTTGTACTTGTGTTTGATTGTGATTTGTGGTACAAACTACCTAATTGTCAGACGATTATCAACTATCTAATTGATTGCTTATGCGTGTTATTCGCTCCAAAACAGTAGCAGAGCAGGTTAACGACATTCTTCGCGAGCGCATCCGTGAGGGGGTCTATCCGCCTGGGCAACGCATACCGTCTGAACATCACTTATCGGATGAGTTTGGTGTCAGCCGCGCAACGATACGAACCGTATTGGCAAAGCTGGCCGTTGAAGGTCTAATTTTGCGCAAACAGGGGGATGGCACTTATGTTAATGAGCGCATCCAGGAAGAAAATACCCATCTGGGACATATTTGGGATTTTTGGCGATTGATCGAGCGCAATGGCTATACCGCTTCCATTGATGTATTATCCATGTCAGAAGAAGTTGCCTCGGAAGAAGATGCGCGCCTTTTGGCGATTGATGCTGGGGATCCTATATTGCTGATAAAGCGATTATTCTACGCCGATGAAAAACCGGTAATTCTGGCTGTGAACATGGTTCCGCTCGCGTTTCTTTCGGTTCCCATTGAGCAAATTAATGGACATTTGCGCATTCGAGAAATGATGCAGCAGTATTGTCATCAGGAAATTGCCTTCGCCATCACGGAAATTTGTTCAATGGTCGTTAACGGAGAAGGCAGCGATCTTCTGAAGAGTGAAGTTGGTTCGCCATTATTGGCGTTGAAGGTGGCCTTTTACAGCAGCACAAACCAACCCCTGGCTATAGGGAATAGTTATTTTAACGATTCGATTTTACGATTACGTTTGGTTCAAACATGGAACTAATTTTTGCACTGTGAATTCGAGGAGGAATAGGTAATCTATGCGATCTCGACTAAATACTTTATTTGACGCTTTGCTGCCTGTCTTTGCGACGCTGGCTGCGTTGGGAGTGGGCATGATTATGTTGCTCATCTTGCGTGTCAGCCCGCTGGAAGCGTATGGCGCTCTGTGGGAAGGTGCTTTTGGCAGCACAAATGCCGTTGCTGAGACGCTGGTAAAGGCAACCCCTCTTTTGCTGGTTGGTTTGGGTATTTGTATTGCCTTTCGTGCCAATGTGATTAACATTGGTGGTGAAGGCCAAATGATTGTTGGGGGGATTCTTGCTACCCAAATCGGCCTTACGTTTACTGAGGCACCCGGCTGGCTGATCATCATTTTGGCTATGATTGCGGGCTTTATTGGTGGTGCAATTTGGGGTGGTATTCCTGGCATATTAAAGGCCTACTTCCGGGTTAATGAAATTCTCAGTACGGTAATGATGAATGCCATCGCCGTTCAATTGATGAACTATCTGTTGCGCGGCCCCATGATTGATCCCACGCAATTAGAGAAAGCATCTAAAATTCCACAAACTGCACGTTTGGTTGAGTCCTTCCGTCTGTTGCGCTGGGCTCCGACGCGTTTGCATATTGGATTTGTTATCGCGTTGGTATTGGCAATTTTGGTCTATATTTTGCTTTGGCGCACTACGCTTGGTTATCGCATCCGTGCAGTGGGGCAGAACCCGCACGCATCTCGCTATGGCGGCATTCGTGTTCGCCGTCGTATGGTGACTGCGCTCCTGCTCAGTGGTGCTTTTGCTGGCTTGGCTGGTGCTATTCAGGTTTATGGTGTAAATTACCGTATGATCACCGATGGCTCGGCATCTGGCTTCACTGGGGCAGCAGGCTTCAATGGCATTGTTGCGGCGCTCTTTGGGCAGTTACATCCCATTGGCACCATCCCTGCTTCGATTTTCTTCGGTGCTTTGCTGGTCGGGGCCAACAAGATGCAGCGCGTTGTGCAGATTCCATCAGCGTTGATCACCGCCCTAAATGGCCTGGTTGTTGTTTTTGTCGTCAGCAGCGAAATTTGGCGGCGGCGGCGCCAACGTCAGCGCTTGGCTTTCGCCCGCGCAGCGGAAAAGGACGACGCTCCTCCACCTTCTGAAATTAATCCCTCTGCTGAGGAGGCAAGTACATCATGAGTGAAATCTTTTCAGCAACTGTCATCATCGGTATTTTGACATCTGGCATTCGTCTGGCAACCCCTTATCTTTACGCCGCTATTGGCGAGACTTTCAGCCAGCGCAGCGGTGTACTAAACCTGGGTGTGGAAGGCCAGATGCTTCTGGGTGCTTTTGTTTCATTCTACGTTGCTTTTACGACCGGCAATCTCTGGTTGGGGTTGCTTGGAGCAATGATTGCTGGTGCGTTGATGGGTTTGGCAATGGCGTATGTGACTGTTAATTTGCAAGCCGTGCAGGGTATCAGCGGGATCGGTTTTTATCTCTTTGGGTTGGGTATGAGTGATTTGCTCTTCAAAATGTTGCTCGGTACAGTTGAAACTGTGAAAGGTTTCTCCGTTGCTCCCATACCCGTATTGAGCAAGATTCCGGTCATTGGCGAGATATTTTTCCAGCAGAATATTATGGTGTATATCGCCTTTTTGCTTGTGCCGACGGCCTGGTTCATTTTGAACAAGACTACCCTCGGGCTTAAAATCCGCTCTGTAGGTGAAAACCCCGACGCGGCCGATTCGCTCGGTGTTAGCGTGGCAAAAATCCGCTATTTCACCATTATTTTGGGTGGAACCCTCTCCGGGGTCGCGGGCGCTTCCATGTCAATCGCTCTGCTCAACGTCTTCCAGCAGAATATGACCAGCGGTTTGGGCTTTATCGCTGTTGCTCTGGTTTATTTTGGGGCATGGCGAGCCTGGGGTGTTTTGGCGGGCGCATTGCTCTTTAGTATGGTTCAGGCGATCCAATTGCGAATGCAAATTATCGAAAGCATTTCGCTCTCCCCGGACCTGGCCGTTATGATGCCCTATATCCTGACCATTATTGTATTGGTCGCCAGTGTTTCGCGCGTACGCGCACCCGCCGCGCTGACTAAACCCTTTGATCGCGGCGATTAACTAATTTAGAGAAAGCCAGCCTGCAAAAGTAGGCTGGTTCGAAATGGAGGCGGTTTTCTCAACGTACTTATGCCGTCTACCAAAATCATCTTATCTTTTTTAAGGAGAAGACAAATGAAGAAAAATCTACTTATTATGTTCGTGCTTGTGTTCGCGCTGATGTTGAGCGCATGTGGCGGTGATGCCGCACCCGTTGAAGAACCGGTTGCGGAAGAACCCGCTGCCGAAGAAGCTGTCGTCGAAGAGCCTGCTGCTGAAGAAGAGGCTATGGAAGGCCCCTTCCGCGTAGCGATTATTATGCCCAGCTCGATCACCGACCTGGCTTTCAGCCAGAGCATGTTCGATGCTCTCCTGGCTGTCCAGGAAGAAATGGGTGGCGAGGAAGCCATGGAAATCGTCTACTCTGAAGGCATGTTTGTTGTTGATGATGCCGCAGCCGCGATTCGCGACTACGCTTCTGAAGGCTACAACCTGGTTATCGCCCACGGTTCGCAGTATGGTTCATCCCTGCAAGAAATTGCTCCTGACTTCCCGACCACGGCTTTCGCCTGGGGCACTACCCTCAACACCTTCAAAGAAGAAGGCATTGAAAATGTTTTCGCTTACGAAGCTGACTCCCACGAAGGTGGCTATGTCAACGGTGTGATCGCTGCCAGCCTGACTGAATCTGGTGTGATCGGCGTTGTAGGCCCCATCGAAGCTGGCGACGCGGCTCTCTACGTCAAAGGCTTTGTTGCTGGTGCTGCTTCCGTCAATCCCGATGTGGAAGTTAACGTCAACTGGATTGGCTCCTTCTCAGATGTCGCTCTGGCCGCTGAAGCTGCTAACACACACATTTCCGCTGGCGCAGATGTGCTGACCGGTACCGCCCAGATGGTCGTTGGTGCGATCGGCGTTGCTGAAGAGAGCGGTGTTCTCTGGTTCGGCACTCAGTCCAGCCAGACTTCCCTCGCTGAAAACATTGTCGTTGCCAACCAGGTTTATGACTGGACTGTTGTTCTGGATGAGATCCTGGCGAACATCGAAAACGGTGTTTACGGTGGCGAAGCCTATACCATTACCCTTGCCAATGGCGGCTTGGTCATGGACTACAACGGCGCTTTCGAACTGTCTGATGATGTCAAAGCTGCTGCTGATGCCGCAGCTCAAGGCATTATTGACGGCTCCATCGAAATTCCCACCGAATAATTTGTAACACCAGACCTCACAGGTCTTTAAGACCTGTGAGGTCTTCCTCTTTCACAAGAGCATAAACCTTGTGCTTTTCTGAAACAGGAAGACCACAATTCTTGAAACAAGGGTAACTACTCAGCCCACGGTGGAACTAGGCCGCCGAAAAGGGTGCGTATGGGGGCTTTGCCCCCATACGCACCCTTTTCGGCGGGAATTTTGGCGAAGGCGTAAGCCTGAGCCGTGGTGCAGCGATAGCTGAACAGTTGCAAACAAAGGATAAATCTATGAGCGATAACAAACTTCCTTCAGGTCACACCCGAATTGACACGCTGGAAATGCGCGGTATCACCAAGCGTTTTCCGGGAGTGCTTGCCAACAACAAAGTAGACTTTGATGTTCGGGCAGGAGAAGTTCATGCCCTGCTTGGTGAGAACGGTGCAGGCAAAAGCACGCTGATGAAAGTTCTCTATGGCTTATACGGGCAAGACGAAGGCGAAATTGTTCTGAACGGAAAAAATATCAAGATTGAATCTCCCACCGATGCCATTAACCACGGCATTGGCATGATCCATCAGCACTTTATGCTTGTAGAAACGCTGACCGTTGCTGAAAACGTCGCTTTGGGCATGCCCTCCTCCCGCGGTTTTCTCACCGATCTTGATCGCGTCTCCAAGCGCATCATCGAGTTGGGTAAAATTTACGGGCTGGAGATTGACCCCAGCGCTTATATCTGGCAACTCTCCGTCGGACAGCAGCAGCGTGTAGAGATTATCAAAGCCCTCTATCGGGGTGCTGCCCTATTGATTCTCGACGAACCAACCGCGGTACTGACTCCGCAAGAAGTGAAAGAATTCTTCGTCATCATGCGCCAGATGGTTTCTGATGGGCACGCACTCATCTTTATCTCTCACAAATTACACGAGATTATGGATATTTGCGACCGCGTCACCGTTTTGCGCGACGGCGAACTGATTGGCACAAAAATCATTGCCGAAATTACCAAATCAGAGTTGGCAAACTGGATGGTTGGGCGCGAAGTCAGCATGACGCGCGAACTTGCAGATATCGAGCGCGGCCCAGCACGGCTCGAAATGATAAATATCAACTGTAACAGCAACCGCGGCACGCCAGCTGTGCGCAACTTTTCACTTAATGTTCATTCTGGAGAAATTTTGGGGGTAGCAGGCATCTCCGGCAACGGTCAGAAAGAACTCGCCGAAGCCATCACAGGCCTTCGGGAAATCACCAGCGGCTCTGTCGTACTCGAAGGTGAAGATATTACCAACCATCTTCCCGGTGAAGTTACCGAGCGTATGCTGTCCTACATCCCCGAAGAGCGTATGCGCGATGGCATGATTAAGGATTTCTCCATTGCCGAAAATATGATCCTGCGAGAGCATCACAAAACTCCCTTTGCAGAAAATGGTTTTTTGATGTTGAAGACCATCGCCAAACATAGCGACGACCTGATTGACAAATTCCGCGTAAAAACACCTTCGCGTGAAACCAAAGCGGGCAGCCTTTCAGGCGGCAACATCCAAAAAGTGGTATTAGCCCGTGAAATTTCACGCCAACCCCGTGTGCTGATCGCTGCCCAACCTACGCGCGGGCTTGATGTTGGCGCAACCGAATATGTCCATGCCCAATTGCTCAAACAGCGCGAAAACGGCACGGCCATTATGATGATCTCTGAAGACCTCGACGAAGTCATGGCGGTCTCCGACCGTATCGCCGTGATCTGCGAAGGCGAGCTGATCGGCATTGTGCCGCGTGATGAAGCTACCCCCGAAAGATTAGGCCTGATGATGGCTGGCGTAAGAGAAGAAGAAGGAGTACAAACTGCATGACCAAATTTACTGGCTATAAATGTTCAGTCTGCGGGGGCGAATATGCCCCCGGTGAAGTCACCTACACCTGCCCCAAAGATGGCGGCAACTTGGATGTCATTCTGGATTACGCCGCCCTGAAGAAAAAATCGGCGGATGAACTGGTCGTCAAGAGTGAAGAATCCCTGTGGCGCTACCTGCCCTTATTGCCGGTTCCTGACCCGGGGGGCTACGGGACTTCGCTCAGAGCGGCTGGCTGGACCCCGATGTTTTCACCACCTGCGTTGGCGGAAAAACTTGGCCTGA
>JACKQG010002638.1_pt1 | contig 23086 bp, 24 predicted proteins | sample 8237621 | NCBI WGS metagenome assembly JACKQG01 (sample SAMN15677084, study PRJNA649215) | marine metagenome | biome: marine; feature: Black Sea; material: saline water; isolation source: suspended particulate matter (SPM) from the Black Sea western gyre | collected 2013-06-09/2013-06-10 | depth... | reverse complement strand
TCTCAGTGCCATCTCGGGCAACCCCAGAGTCTGCCAGGACTACTTCGGCACCCTCGGCAGCTAAAGCTAACGCTACCTCTTTGCCAATGCCACGACCACCTCCGGTAACGACTGCAGTCTTGCCTTTCAACCTTTTGTTACCCATGATATGCTTTCTCCACAGTGCTCCGAGTTATTCACTTTGCCTCAAAAATCGGCTTCCTTTTTTCCCTGAAGGCCTTTATTCCCTCTCCAAGATCCTCGGTAGTGAAAAGGAAGTCTTGCAACATTGCTTCCAGCCGTAGACCTTGCTCCAAGCTAAGGCTTGCCCCTTGAATCATTGCCTGTTTCGCTGCTCTTACGGCTAGAGGCCCTGACTCACAGATAGTCTCAGCCATTTCTCTGGCTGCTGGCATGAGCTCTGCGAGGGGAACAACCTTGTTCACCAGACCGATGCGGTAAGCTTCCTCAGCGTCAATAGGCCGCCCGGTGAAGAGTAACTCAGCCGCCTTTACCTTTGGAATCGCTCGAGGCAACCGTTGAGTGCCTCCCCAACCAGGAATCAAGCCTAGCCTGACCTCTGGGAGCCCAAAGGTAGCATTCTCCGCAGCAATCCGCAAGTCACAAGCAAGGACTATTTCCAGCCCACCCCCAAAAGCCAAACCGTTGACTGCGGCAATTAGGGGTTTCCATAGCTCGAGTCCACGCATTATGGTAGCAGGCATCAGCCAAGGTTTCCCCCTCTGTGCTTGTCTCGAGCTTTGTGTTCCCTTGAGGTCAGCTCCAGCTGAAAACGCCCTATCACCAGCCCCAGTTATGATGCCAACCCATACTTCGTCATCATCTCGAAAGTTAGTCAAAGCTCGGCTTAGTTGCCCGATACTTGATGGGTCCATCGCATTCAGAGCTTCAGGACGGTTTAGAGTGAAGACAGCGATCTTACCTTCTCTTTCGTAATCAATAGCCATAAATGACCCTCCCTCTTGTCTTTATGTTGAGCAAATCACAAAAACTAGTCACAGTTTCGTGTCTATAACTTGGCTAGGTATCCAACGTCGCCACCACCCTTAACCAGTTTGAGCTAATTCCTCTTCCTCCCCACCCAAATAAGCTTTAATAACTTTGGCGTCAGCTTTTATCTCCTCAGGCGTGCCTTCAGCAATTTTGATGCCGAAGTCAAGAACAACCACCCTATCGGAAATATCCATAACCACTTCCATATCATGCTCCACCAAAACCATCGGAATGTGCTCTAGCTCAAAAACGTCGATAATGAACCGCGCCATATCTTCCTTCTCATCAACATTCATCCCCGCCATGGGTTCATCAAGCAGAAGAAGCTTCGGCTCCAGAGCTAAAGCTCTGCCCAGCTCTACCCGTTTGCGCATCCCGTAAGGTAAAGTACCCACCGTCTTCTTCCGTATTGGCTCTATCTCCAAGAGGTCAATAATATCCTCAACAACTTCACGATGTTTTACTTCTTCCTTCTGGGTATTACCAAAATAAACAGCATTACTCAATACGCCTTGCCTTATATGAACATGCCGCGCCGCCATAAGGTTGTCTAAGACTGTTAAACCGACGAAAAGCTCAATATTCTGGAAGGTTCGGGAAATACCCAGTTTAGCAATCTTATGAGATGGTAACGTAGTAATTCTGCGCCCTTCGAAGAGAATATCGCCTTTCTGCGGGCGATAAAATCCACTTATACAGTTAAGGAGGCTGGTCTTTCCAGCGCCATTAGGACCGATAAGGGCCAATATCTCGCCTTCCTTAACTTCAAGACTAACGGCAGCCAGAGCCCTAAGTCCTCCAAAATTAAGACGCACATCCTCAACTTTTAGCTTTACTTTGGCTTCATCATCTACAATACCCATTTGTTTGCTCCTCAATAGAACTTACTCCTGCCTCGGAGTAGACGGTACCTCAGGTTAATCACCTCCTCTCCGCGTTTATGGTATTTTGCTTCACAACGACCTTTGTCCAGTTGGGCGCGAGAGTCAGGACGGTTAAGGATTACAGTGGCGATTCCTTTGTCATCTTTATCAAACAGAACCGCATCCTCTAATGCCATCACGAAGCCCTTCTCCCTAAGTGAAAGTTAGACTGCCTGTCTTTAAGTACTGTCCTGCGTTGTTGGACTTAACACTTTAACAAATTGAACGCTGGTGCAGCCCTTGTTTCGAACAATGTTCCCCACAGATAGTCACAAAGCATAAGAATTTGCCAAGTGCTATAACGCCTCATTTCCGAACATTGTTCAACATCATTATAACCAGAGTTAGTCTCATTGTCAATGGTTACGAGCGAGGTTTCTGAGGAGTTAAGATTCTCTCAAGAAATCCCTTGACAAAGAAAGCGGCTCCTGTTACAATGTTTTTGAACAATGTTCGAAACCGCTGAGGGTCTTTACTCGTGGACTTACCACAGGTAATTTGCAGAAAAGTTGAACATCGTTCAAAATACAAGTAGCTATGTAAAGGAAAGACTTTGACAAAGAGTTCAAGTTATAGGTGTATGAGAGATGAAACGAGCAAATGAAAAACTAAAGCTAATAATAGAAGCTGGTGAAACTCTCTTCGCTGAGAAGGGCTTTCATAAGGCGACGATGCGTCAAATAGCTAGAGCCGCCGGGGTAGGGGTGGGTACGATTTATGAATACTTCCCTGACAAGGAGGCTCTTCTTCTCGCTATCCCCGAGTATAAGACGAGAGAGTTACTTGACGGTTTAGGGGAGCACCTGCAGGGTATCCATGGTGCTTTCAATAAGTTGAGGAAATTCACGTGGTTTATGCTGCGCTACTACGAGGCAAATCCCAGCTTTGTCTCGTTCATATATCTTATTATCAAACCTCATCACGGGTGGCATAATTCACCCAGCTATCGGCTGGTGCAGCAGTACTCGGGTATCCTCACCGAGATTTTGAAGGAGGGGCAAGCAGAGGGAGTAGTTAGAGATGATGTTGATCTGCGTCTAATGAGGGTTCTTTATCTGGGGACTTTAGAGCGCTTAGCTATCAGCTGGCTCCTGCGGAAAAAACCTGCCAGCCTGATAAGCGCTTTAGACGCCCTGCTTGAGCTGGTCATTAGCGCCATCAGCAAGCCGGAGGAAATGATTTTGCCTGTTGAATGTCCCTTCGCGAGGGAGCAAAGGATAGCAGCAGGGCCGGAGCGTGTTGCCAAGAAATCTGCCCACGCTTCTGATGGCGAGTTCTGGGATAGCTTGTAGTTTAGCGAAATGAGGTGACGGTGAGACACATGAAGGACGGTGTGGCTATTATCGGGGTTGGGCAAACCAAATTTAAAGAGGTAATAAGTGAGACTATTCCTGAGATGGTGTACTTTGCAGTGCGAGAAGCACTGGAGGACGCCCAACTGGAGATTTCCGATATTGATCATGTAGTAACAGCTTCAGTTGACCTCTGGGACGGGATGACAGCCTCCAATGCAGCCGTCACCGAGGTAGTTGGGGCTGTGATGAAACCAGAAGTGAGAGTGTCCCAGGATGGCCTCTTAGCCTGTTATCACGCTTATATGATGCTCCGGGCGGGTCTTTACAACGCTGTGCTGGTAGTTGCCCACTGTAAGGGCTCTATGGGAGATTACTATAGTATCTCTAACTGGTCCTTTGACCCTATTTATCAGCAAAGATTAGGACTTGATTTCCTCTCAGCAGGAGCTCTTCAAGCCAACTCGTATATGCACCGATATGGCATTACCCAAGAGCAATGTGCTCGAGTGGTGGTAATGAATCGAAGTAGTGGTCAGAAGAATCCTCGCAGTCTTGGTTTACCGAAGGTTGCCATTGACGATGTCCTTCAATCGCCGCTGCTGGCTTGTCCCATCAAATCTCTTGACGCAGCCCCGGTCTGTGACGGTGCCTGCGCTTTGGTTTTGACTTCGTCACAGAGGAAAGCTAAATCTTCAGACAAACCAGTATGGATAAGGGGGGCTGGGGCTTGCCTGGATGCCCATTACCTGGGTGACAGAGATCTCTCCAAGGCGGCAAGCCTGATACACGCTAGTCAACAAGCCTACCAGATGGCTGGGATTAAATATCCCAAGAAAGAGATTGATTTAGCCGAGCTTTCCGAATTCTTCTCCTATCAGGAACTTCTCTGGCTCGAGGGGCTGAGCTTTTGTGACAGCGGTGAAGCAGGCAGGATGTTAGATGAAGAAATAATTTCTAGAGATGGAAAACTTTCGATCAACCCTTCAGGTGGTGTGCTTTCCGGAGTGCCCTATGTGGTTGCCGGTCTCAACAGATTAGCAGAAGCAGTGTTGCAAGTACGGGGTGAGGCAGAGGGTTGTCAACTATCAGGGGTAGGGACAGCTTTAGCCCAGGGCACTACCGGTCCTGCCGGTCAAGACCATTGCGTATTGGTAGTTTCAGCATAAAGGGAATTACTAAGACATGCCTCAGAGAGTAGCCATTATTGGCACCGGACAAACCAAACATACCAGGGCGCGCGATGACCTGAACCAGATGGAGTTGGTGCGTGAGGCAGCGGTGAGAGCATTAGAAGATGCAGAGCTGATGCCGTCTGACATTGGCGCCGTAATTCTCACCAACATGGAACTCTTTGAGTTGAGGGCTCTCCCTGAGATGTGGTGTGCCGAGGGTGCCGCTGGGTATATGAAGCAAGTGATGCATATTGCTACCGGCGGCACTTCAGGTTCATCAGCAGCTATTGCTGGATATTATCAAGTTGCCTCTGGGATTTTTGATATCGCCATGGTAGTAGGTTGGGAAAAGCATTCTGAAGGGCCTACCCAGACGGCTATGGCTATGACCGATCCCTTGTGGGATAGACATGTGGCTTCTGGAGCGGTAGGCAATTTCGCTCTGTCGGTTTCCCAGCTTATGGCCAGCCGTGACATTACCGAAGAGCAGGCAGCAAAGGTTGTGGTTAAAGCAAGACGGAATGCCTGCCGAAATCCTTACGCCCATCTCCAGATGCCTGATATAACGGTAGAAGACGTGCTGAAGTCTCGTGTGCTCGCTTATCCCATTCACCTTCTGGACATGTGTCCTCAGTCCGATGGTGCTTGTGCCATAATCCTTGCCAGTGAAAAGCGGGCATACTCCCTTTGTCGACGGCCAGCATGGGTACGGGCTGTGGCTACCCGCCATGAACGGATGACTCTCGGTGACATTGAAAATAGGTTGGTCACAATGCGCACCTTAAGGTCAGCAGCTAAAGAAGCCTACCGTCAGGCGGGTATTGACCAGCCGCTGCGAGACTTCGATGTAGCCGAGGTTTACGAGCCAGTAAGCTATGCGGAGCTTGCCTGGTATGAGATTCTGGGCTTCTGCGGCGAGGGGGAAGCCGGAAAGCTTATTGACAGGGGTATTACTGAGATGGGGGGGCAGCTTCCAGTCAACCCCTCGGGTGGGGTGCTTTGCAGTAATCCTGTGGGTGCTTCAGGAGTAATCCGGGTGGCTGAGGCAGCAATTCAGATTATGGGTAGAGGAGGGGAGCGGCAGGTACCCAATGCAAACACTGCTCTGGCCACTGGGTATGGAGTCTATGCCTGGGCTGATGTCATGATTCTATCAAGTAAGCCAGGATAAGGATGAGAGCTATGGATGAACTACTTAGGGCGGAGATACCTATGGAGCTTAAGTGGCGATTTGGTACCGGGCATTACTTCAGTCGGTTTATTCAGGCACTGCGAGAGGAAAAGAAAATATTAGGTGTCAAGTGCCCCCAATGCCAGAAGGTTTACCTGCCACCTCGCCCCATATGTGGCAATTGCTATCGTGAGATGACTGAATGGGTGCAAGTCAAGGATACCGGGGTAATTCAGGGCTACACTGTGTATTATCACCCTATTATTGACCCCGTGACATGCGAACCTCGCCCTGTCCCCTTTGGAATGGCTCTCATCAAGTTAGACGGGGCTGACTCGGACGTCAACCACTATCTATCGGAAACTGATTTAACCAAGTTACACATAGGGATGAGAGTACGTGCTGTGTGGCGTCCAATCAGGCGAGGATTTATCAGCGACATTTCACATTTTGAGGTTATAGTAAATGAAAAAGACTGAGTCAGAAAAGCCGTCCCCAGTAGAAGACTTTGTGCCGGCGGAAATGCACCTTACTTTGAGTTACGCTGCTGGGAAAACGGCCAGCCATTTCTTTGCCACATTAAGAGATCATTGTTGCATTATGGGAACAAAATGCCCTGAGTGTGGGCGAGTACTGGTGCCAGCTCGACAATTTTGTTCTAATTGTTTCGTGTCCACCACAGATTGGGTTGAGGTTGGGCCGGGGGGTAATCTAACCAGCTATACTGTTGTTCATCATCATGAGCCCCATCATCCTGAGGAGGTTCCTTTCGCCTATGGCATTATCCGTCTCGATGGAGCTGATACCAACTTTGTCCATCTGCTGGGGGAATGTGAGATAGATAAGATCCACAATGGAATGCGATTGGAGGCTGTGTTTGCTGAGAACAGGGAAGGAGGGATCTTGGATATTGCCTATTTCAGACCAACATAAGGAGGGAAGATATTGAAATGAAATACGAGACCATTCTTTTCCGGAGGACACCACCCCGGGCTACTATCACCCTCAATCGCCCCCAGGTGCTAAATGCGATCAACGAAACCATGATGCTTGAACTTGAAGATGCGGTAAAGAAAGTTGCTTCAGACCGAGAGGTGAAAGTCTTGGTGGTCGATTCAGCTTGTGACCGAGCCTTTGGCTCCGGCATTGATGTTGCTTGGGTCAAGAACACCGAAAACACCGCGGGGGGAGTAGAGCGTGGGGGGGCTAGAGGACTTCGGCGAACTTTTGGTGCCTTTCGCTACCTTGAGAAACCAATTATTGCCGCTATTGATGGCTTTTGCCTTGGAGCTTCGTTGGAACTGGCGCTGTCCTGTGACTTCCTCATTGCTACAGAGCGCTCCCAGTTTGGCTTGCCCAATATAAATCGCGGTATACCTACCACCGTGGAAGCGGCTGTCCTTACCCAATGTTTAAGCATCCTTGATGTCAAGGAACTCTGTTATACCGGAGAGTTCTGGGATGCTGCCAGGGCCGAGCGCCGGGGGCTGTTGACACGCCTTGTTCCTAACGATGGTCTGTCTACAGAAGTAGATGCCTGGGTAGCAAAGCTTTCAGAGAAGACTGCGGTGGTACTGGCAGCCGAGAAGGATATCATTAACAAGTGGATGACCACTGACTTAGAAACAGCCATGGATTACTCCATGCGAGTCGTTGAAGCCGTCTGGAGTACCAAGGATATGGAAGAAGGTGTGAGTGCTTTCGTGCAAAAGCGTAAGCCTAAGTTTGAAGGTAGATAAAGATGGATAAGGCGATTGTTGTAGCTGCTCTTACCGGAGCGCAGCAAAGCAAGGAGGCAAATCCTAACCTTCCTGTACAACCCGATGAGATTGTAGAGCAAGCCGTTGACTGCTGGCGTGCGGGCGCGGCTATTGTTCATATTCATGCCCGAGACAAGGAGGGAAAGCCAACCAGTGATGTGAACATTTTCCGAGACATAGTGGAAGGGATAAAGAGTCGTTGTGATGTCGTAATCAACCTTACCACTGGCGGTGCCATTGCCGGCTTACCTTTGGAGGAGAGAATAGCTATGGTTCCTGCCCTCAAGCCGGAGGTAGCTTCCTTCAGTGTGGGCTTAGGTATGCTAGGGCGTTATGACCTGCAAATGAAGCGCTGGCAGCAGGACTTCACGATGAGTCTATCTTATAGTGACTTAGAGCACATTGCCCGCACGATGCTTGACCATGGTACCAAGCCAGAACTGGAAATCTATTATGCGGGCATGATAAATAATGCGTTAATACTGCATGACATAGGTATCCTGGAAGAACCTCTTTATTTCAATCTTGTGATGGGCCTTCCCGGTCAGTGCAATGTGCCGACGCCCAAGAATTTGCTGTATCTGGTGGAGAGCTTGCCTCCAGGCTGCCAGTGGCAAGTGACTGGGATTGGCCGCCACGAGTTTCCTCTGGTAGCTACGTCCATAGTGCTTGGAGGAAATGTGCGCGTTGGTCTTGAGGACAACGTTTATATTGAGAAAGGGAAGCTAGCCAAAAGCAATGCCCAACTGGTGGAGAAGGCAGTGTACTTAGTCCATGAGCTGGGTCGCGAAATTGCTGCTCCTGACGAGGCAAGGCAAATTCTGAGGCTAAAGGGAGGTACTCGGAAATGAAGGCGGCTCGGTTATATGAGGCAGGAAAGCCGTTAGTTATTGAACAGGTGCCCCTTCCCGAAGTAAATGCGAAAGATGTGCTGGTAGCAGTCAAGGCCGCTGGCATCTGCGGCACTGATGTACACATTGCCATTGAAGGCACCCTTCCTGTCGCTAAATCTCCTATTACGTTAGGAGTACCAAGGACCAGCAAGAAGGTATGGCCGCTTTCGTGCAAAAGCGTAAGCCTAAGTTTGAAGGTAGATAAAGATGGATAAGGCGATTGTTGTAGCTGCTCTTACCGGAGCGCAGCAAAGCAAGGAGGCAAATCCTAACCTTCCTGTACAACCCGATGAGATTGTAGAGCAAGCCGTTGACTGCTGGCGTGCGGGCGCGGCTATTGTTCATATTCATGCCCGAGACAAGGAGGGAAAGCCAACCAGTGATGTGAACATTTTCCGAGACATAGTGGAAGGGATAAAGAGTCGTTGTGATGTCGTAATCAACCTTACCACTGGCGGTGCCATTGCCGGCTTACCTTTGGAGGAGAGAATAGCTATGGTTCCTGCCCTCAAGCCGGAGGTAGCTTCCTTCAGTGTGGGCTTAGGTATGCTAGGGCGTTATGACCTGCAAATGAAGCGCTGGCAGCAGGACTTCACGATGAGTCTATCTTATAGTGACTTAGAGCACATTGCCCGCACGATGCTTGACCATGGTACCAAGCCAGAACTGGAAATCTATTATGCGGGCATGATAAATAATGCGTTAATACTGCATGACATAGGTATCCTGGAAGAACCTCTTTATTTCAATCTTGTGATGGGCCTTCCCGGTCAGTGCAATGTGCCGACGCCCAAGAATTTGCTGTATCTGGTGGAGAGCTTGCCTCCAGGCTGCCAGTGGCAAGTGACTGGGATTGGCCGCCACGAGTTTCCTCTGGTAGCTACGTCCATAGTGCTTGGAGGAAATGTGCGCGTTGGTCTTGAGGACAACGTTTATATTGAGAAAGGGAAGCTAGCCAAAAGCAATGCCCAACTGGTGGAGAAGGCAGTGTACTTAGTCCATGAGCTGGGTCGCGAAATTGCTGCTCCTGACGAGGCAAGGCAAATTCTGAGGCTAAAGGGAGGTACTCGGAAATGAAGGCGGCTCGGTTATATGAGGCAGGAAAGCCGTTAGTTATTGAACAGGTGCCCCTTCCCGAAGTAAATGCGAAAGATGTGCTGGTAGCAGTCAAGGCCGCTGGCATCTGCGGCACTGATGTACACATTGCCATTGAAGGCACCCTTCCTGTCGCTAAATCGCCTATTACATTAGGGCACGAAGGGGCTGGGGAAGTAACGGCAGTCGGGAGCGAAGTCACTCAGTGGAGAGTTGGCGACCGGGTCTGTATTTTCGGTACTATTCCCTGCGGCGAGTGCTATGCCTGTCGGGAAGGTAAAGAGGCCCTGTGCCCGAAAGCTCAAATCCTGGGAATGTATGTCGATGGCACCTTTGCGGAATACATTAGAATCCCTGAAGAATGCCTTATTTCCTTGCCTGCTGGGATAGCCTATCCTCAAGCGGCCATTATCACTGATGCCGTTTCTACAGCTTACCACGCTGTGGCAAAGCGGGGGCGACTACAGCCAGGAGAGAAGGTAGCCATCTTTGGTTGTGGTGGGCTGGGACACCACGGTATCATTTTCGCCAAGCTCATGGGCGCGGGAAAGATTGTCGCTGTGGATATCGTCCCGGGAATGTTGAAGCGAGCCCAGCAGGTGGGAGCTGATGAGATAGTCAATGCCGCGGAAGAAGATGCTGCCGACAAAATAAAGCACCTGACTGGTGGTGAAGGGGTACACTTAGCTCTGGAATTCGTGGGGCGTCGAGAAACTGTGACTGCCGCTCTAAAAAGTCTCAGGCGTGGTGGTAGGGCTGTAGTGGTAGGTGTAGGTAGAGAGCGAGTTGAAACTGCCCCCCTTTATGTCTTCGTTGGTGGCGAGTATGCTCTTATCGGTTCCATGGGATCTGAACGTAATGACCTGGCTGATGTGCTGAGCCTTGTAGATTCAGGGAAACTTGACCTTTCTGCCTCGGTTAGCGAAACCATGCCATTAGAGGAGGTGAATTCAGCATTGGGAAAGATTGCTATGAGAACGGGGGATCCGTTGCGAATAGTAGTACTCCCTCAGGGATAACGGGAATTTGAAGGAGGGAAGCAAAATGACTAACTTTCCGCCATTTGGTGAGCAGCACGAGCTATTTCGGCAGTCGGTACGTACTTTTACAGAGCGGGAAATCCGCCCCCACGCTGAGAAGTGGGATGCAGAGAGATTTTTCCCTGATGAACTGTTTCGTCGCGCTGGTGAGCTGGGCTATTTCGGGCTCCGCTATGACCCAAGCTACGGTGGCAGCGGGCTGGACTACTGGTATGTCGGCATCCTCATTGAAGAGCTCATGAGGGGTCGTAATGTCGGCGCTGTGGTCGGGCTTCTCATTCAGTGTGAGTTGGCTACCAACGTCATTCATGAGTATGGCAGTGAAGAGTTGAAGCAGGAATGGCTGGTGCCAGCTATAAAAGGTGAAAAGATCGCCGCTTTAGGTGTAACCGAGCCTGGTACTGGCTCTGATGTTGGTGCTATCGTCACCACAGCTCGCCGCGACGGCGATGAATATGTCGTAAATGGCTCCAAGACCTTCATCACCAACGGGGTTCGCGCTGATTTCGTCACTCTCGCTGTTCGTACCGGTGGGCCAGGAATAAAAGGCGTCAGCGTAGTTGTCGCACCAACCAAGCTTAAGGGATTCAGCATCGGTCGGCGGTTGGAACCGATTATGGCAACTTCGAGTGATATGGCAGAGCTTTTTTTTGACGATTACCGTATCCCTGTAGGAAACCTAGTGGGAGAGGAAAATCGAGGTTTTCATTATATTATGGACCTTTTCCAAGGGGAACGTTTGGTTCTCGGCTATATTCTCAATGGCTGGGCCAAGGAAATGTTGGACGAGGCTATGGCTTATGCCGAACAGCGGGAAGCCTTCGGCATGAAGATTGCCCAAATGCAGGTATGGAGGCATCGGTTCGCTGACCTTCTCACTGAATTTAGGGCGTCTAAGCTTCTTACCTATTATGCTACAGACCGCTTGACTGCCAGGGACCCAGCGTCTCAAGTTTATGTTTCCATGGCCAAGCTTTTCGCTGCCGAGTTCATAATAAGGGCCAGCATTTACTGCATGCAGGTCTTTGGCGGCTATGGTCTCATGACGGATTCTTTTATTGGTAAGATATCGACCGGGATTACGGGGGCTGGCGTTGGGGCTGGCACCAGCGAGATTATGCGCGAAATCATTGCCAAGCAAGCTTTTTTCACAGCTACGAAGTTTACAGAATAGTTCTTGTGATTTGAAAGGAGGTTTTCATGACAGAAAAAGTAATGGCTATAGATGCCTGGGGAGGCGCTGGCTTGCCTGCAACAGAATGGCCCGAGGAGTTTAGGAGTATATTCCGGCGCTATGGGACTTTGGAACGTTTGGAAAACATGCCGACCGTAGAAGAAACGGTGGCGGAAATGGACGAAGCTGGGGTAGAAATGGTGATTCTTGCAGGCTTTCAATACCCGGGAATCAAGACAATAACCATCGAGGAGCAAGCTGAACTTGTGGAGCGCTACCCGGGGCGATTCGTTCCCATGGGCACCGTTGACCCCAGAGGAAAGCCAATGGATGTTTCGCGCCAGATTGAGCGCATGGTCAAGGACTTCGGGATTAAAGGCATACGTCTTGAGCCCTATGCCTATGGTGATGGCATGGTCGGATCACCGCCCAATGCCAAGATGTACTGGCCGGTTTATATCAAATGTGTGGAGTTGGATATCCCTGTATGTCTCCAGGTAGGACATACCGGTCCCCTTCTTCCCTCTGAAGCAGGACGCCCCATTTACCTCGATGAGGTTGCCTTAGCTTTCCCCGAATTGACAATCCTCGGTTGCCACTTGGGTCAACCCTGGCACGAGGAGATGATGATCCTGGCTTGGAAGCACCCCAATGTCTATGTGGAGACCTCAGCTCGGGCACCAAAACGTTGGCCTTCTTCTTTCGTAAAGTTTGTGAAGACTTGGGGACAAGACAAGGTGATTTGGGGTACGGATTTTCCCCTCCTTTCCTTTAAGCGCTGCATAGACGAAATTGAAGCTATGAATCTTGACTATGCCGTCAAGAGTAAGTTGCTCAGGGAAAATGCACTGAGAGCTTTCAAGTTAGAAAGAAAAACGTCATAGAGATTGCACAAAGGCAGGGGGTGTACATATTTGCGGAGGCTGAAAATGGTGGAGGACACATTAGCCAAGCTGTTGAAGCGCAATTATGAAAAGTACGGCGACACCAAAGTAGCCATGCGGTTCAAAGATCGCGGTATCTGGAAGGAGCATACTTGGCGCGACTACTATGAGCAAGTAAAGTACTTTTCCTTAGGTCTAATAAGTCTCGGCTTTGAGCACGGTGACAGAATTTCCATCATCGGTGAGAATAAGCCACAGTGGTTTTGGGCTCAAGTGGCAGCTCAGGCAGCCGGTGGGGTAGCAGTGGGCATTTATACTGACTGTGGAGCGCAAGAAGTCAAATATTTTGTTACCCACTCCGATTCCAAGTTTGTGATTGCCCATGACCAGGAGCAAGTAGATAAGGTGCTACAGATTAAGGAGGAATTACCTCTGGTCAAGAGAATAATTTACTGGGACCCTAAAGGACTGTGGAGCTACGATGACCCATTGTTAATGAGCTTTGATGAGGTCGTAGAGCTAGGCAAAGGATATGACGAGCTTCATCCGCAGCTCTTTGAAGAAAATATGATGAAGGGTGGACCAGACGATATAGCTTTATTCGCCTATACCTCAGGCACCTCCGGTTTACCGAAAGCAACGGTACAGACTCAGGAAGGCATGGGAAAAATGGTAAACTGGTGGCAGGTAGACAAATGGCATGAGCTTGACCAGTATGTTTCCTTCATTCCTCCAGCCTGGGCTACAGAGCAGGCATTGGGCGTATTCGGCGCCCTGCTTTCAGGGATGGAGGTAAATTTTGTTGAGAAACCAGAAACAGTACAGGAGAACATTCGCGAGATAGGGCCGAGTGTTCTTTTCTTTGGTACTAGATTGTGGGAGAGTGTAGTGAGCACTATACAGGCAAAAATTGCCGATACCACTCCTCTAAAGAGGTCTCTGTACTATCTCTTCCTGCCGATATGTTATAAGGTAGCCGACCTCCGGTTAGCCAGGAGGAAGCCTAACTGGCTGTGGCGAATTCTCTACGCCTTTGGCGGTTGGCTGGTTTTCGACGCTCTCAAAGATAAAGTCGGATTATCACGAGTTAGATGTGCCTATACCGCTGGATCCGCCATTAGCCCGGATATCCTCCGCTATTTCCAGGCCATAGGAGTTAATATCAAACAACTCTATGGCGGTACGGAACAGGGGACAATAAGCCTACATCGGGACGGGGACATAAAATGGGAGACCTCTGGTGGCATTCTGCCCGGAGTGGAAGTCAGGCTTTCCGAACAGGGAGAGATGCTAACCAAAGGCGGTAGTGTTTTCGTCGGCTACCACAAGAACCCTGAGGCGACTGAAGAGATAATGAAAGGAGGCTGGTTCCATTCCGGAGACTTTGGTTATATCGATGAGGATGGTCATATCATTTGTATTGATAGGATGGACGACTTAAGGGAATTGAGCGGCGGACGCAAGTTCTCACCTCAGTATACTGAGATTAGGCTAAGGTTTAGTCCTTACGTTAAGGACGCTGTGGTCGTCGGCGGTGAGGATAAAGCTCACGTTACTGCCATAATCAACATTGACTTGGACAACGTCGGGCGCTGGGCGGAAGTGAGACGCGTTCCTTACACCACTTTCACTGACCTATCCCAAAAGCCAGAGATAATTGATCTTATTCGTAATGAGATTTTAAAAGTGAACAAAACTCTGCCGGAATGGACAAGAATAAAGAGATTTGGCAACTTACATAAGGAATTCGACGCCGATGAGGCTGAGCTGACCAGGACCAGGAAGCTGAGACGGACTTTTGTAGAAGACCGCTATGGCGACATAATAGCGGCTCTTTATACAGAGGATACCGAGTATGCGGTGGAAGCCCATATTACTTATCGGGATGGCAGAACAGGAGTCATAAAAACAGCCATTAAACTAAATACTGTCGACTAGTTGGGGGACGGAATGACCGAGTTTCTGCAATTAGTTACTAACGGCTTAATGGTGGGCAGTCTTTACGCCTTAATCGGCTTAGCTGTTGTCATTGTCTATAAGGCAACACATGTAGTAAGCTTGGCTCAGGGTCAGCTTTTAGCCTGGGGTGCCGTTTTCTTCTGGTTTGCCTTTGTTGCCTTAGGGCTCCCTTTCTGGCTCAGCCTAGTAATTACCATTGCCGTGGCTGCCATTATGGGGCTTGTGGTGGAACGCGCTGCCATGCGCCCTTTGATTGGGCAATCTCATCTTACCAGTTTCCTGATGACCTTCGCCATTTTCATAATTCTGGACGCCGTCTTTCAGCTCATCCTTAAAGGCTCATACAAGGTCTTACCACCTTTCTTACCAGTTGAGCGGCTTGAGGTGGCCGGCGTGACGATGGCTCCAGCAGGACTCTTTGGCCTCGGTGTTGCCTTACTGATCTTCATTGCCATGGCAGTCTTCTTCCGCTATACCAAATTGGGGTTAGGTATGAGGGCCACCTCGGAGAGCCATGAGTTAGCTCAGAGCGTCGGAATAAGCGTCAGGAATATGTTCTCTTTAGTCTGGATTATTTCTGCCGTGGCAGCAGCTGTGTCTGGCATCATCCTGGCTATGGCAACGGACATTGGTTATAGCTTGCCCTGGATTATCGTAAAAGGTCTGGTAGTGGCGCTTTTTGGCGGGCTGGATTCTCTCCCCGGGGCTCTTATTGCCGGTCTACTCCTGGGCGTGTTGGAATCAGCTGGCGCCGGGTATTTGGACCCTCTTGTTGGCGGCGGTTTTCAAGATGTAGCTGCCTTCATTATGATGCTCTTTATTTTGCTGGTTAGACCACACGGTCTTTTTGGCTTAGTCAGAATCGAAAGGGTGTAAGAATATGCTTCCTTGCGGCATCTTTAACCGAAGATACAATCAAGACATGGCAATTGTGAGAACACGCCATCAATGGGGAATTCTGGTTGCCACGTTACTTATTCTTATGGTTCTTCCCCTTTTTGCCCCCTATTATTTCATAAGTTTAATGAACTTTATCAGTATCACTATCATTGTTGTGCTCGGGCTGCAGATTGTTAGTGGCTACTGCGGTCTAATCTCCTTCGGTCAGGCTGCCTTTATGGCGGTAGGTGCTTACGCTTCGGCTATTCTCACTGTTAAACTGGGATTACCCTTCTGGATTGCGCTGCCTCTTTCAGGTATTGCTGCTGGCTTAATTGGGATTATTGGTGGCGCTCCGTCCCTGAGGATTAAGGGCTTCTATCTGGCAATGGCTACCATGGCTATTCATGCTGTGATTATGTGGCTTGCTATTCACCTCGAGGTCACCGGCGGTGTTTCTGGCTTGGCCGTACTATCACCCAAGTTGGGTCCCTTGGTCTTCAATACAGACCAAAGCATGTATTACATTATCGTGCCGGTCATGTTGCTCCTAACCTTGGCTGCCAAGAATCTAACAAGAAGCAAGGTGGGCAGAGCTTTTGTAGCCATTCGGGATAATGACATAGCCGCAGAAGTCATGGGCATTAACCTTTATTACTATAAGCTGCTGGCTTTCTTTATCTCCTGCTTCTACGCCGGGATTGGCGGCTCCCTCTGGGCCCACTGGATGCTGGTAGTCCATCCAGAGCAGTTTACTTTGATACATGCTATATACTATGTGGGAATGATAATTATTGGCGGCATGGGTAGCATTACCGGGGTTTTCTTCGGTGTCCTGTTCATCCGTTTGCTGGATGAACTGGTAATGTTCGCTTCGCCGCCCCTGGCAGCTGCCTTTCCCTGGTTGGGGGCGCACCCAGCAGCAACTTTAGGATACGGCACTTTTGGTATTGTGCTCTTCCTCTTCCTCATCTTTCAGCCTAGAGGACTGGCTCACCGCTGGGAGATTTTTAAGACTTCCTACAGGCTTCATCCCTTTGCTTATTGATTCTGGCAACGAAAGGAGGTGCGAATGAGAGGGAATGGCTTATGATTAAGTGGGAGGACTAAAACGAAAAACAAAGGAGGTTAACATGGCAAGAAGGGGATTGGCGGTATTATCAGGAATAATCCTATTATCACTGCTTGTGGCAGCTATGCCGTTTGCCTCTGGTTGTGCTCCAAAGCCGGCAGTGGAGGTGGAAAGAATTGCCACCTATTTGAGCTTATCAGATTTAACCGGACCCACGGCTGGTATGAGAGCTCAAGCTGAAGAGATGACAGGGGCGTACGTTGACGAGGTGAACGAAAAAGGCGGTGTCGATGGGGTGAAGATAAACTTCATACTGATAGATACCCGATATGACACAGCTCGGACAGTGGCAGCCTACAAGAGATATCGGGGGGAACCTAAACTTCTGTATGTACAACCCCCTAGCACTGAAGGAGCCAGAGCTCTTGCTCCCCAATGGGAACGGGATAAGGTGGTGGGTTACGTCCCCCCTGATGGCTACTTTCAGGCTTTCCCCGGTCGAATGTTCCTCTGGGGACCCTGTTACCAGGATGCTTTCGCAGCAATGCTCGACTGGGCAGTGGCTGACTGGAAGGCTAGAGGGAAGCCAGGTATGCCCAAGGTGGGGCATATAGGCTGGGATAGCGCCTATGGCAGAGAACCTCTCCACGGCGGCATCGAGTACGCCGAAAAGTTAGGGGTTACGGTGCTTCCCCCCGAGTTCTTTCCTACTGGAGCCCTCAAGCACGATGTTTACCTGACCAGACTCGCGAGTGCTGGGGCGAATTACATTCACGTCGGGGGTGTTGACCCGACGCCGAGCAATGTTATCCGGGATGCCTACGCCTTAGGGCTGACCAAAGATATTCAGTTTATTTGTGATTACTGGGGTCCCAATGAAGCAGTAGGTGTCAGAGCCCATCCGGAAGCTCTGGAAGGCACAGTTACTTATGGCTACTTCCTCCGCGGTGAGGAAGCTCGGGAGCACCCCTTCACCGAGGTGTGGGTGAAGCGTGGTTTGGGAAACCTTGCCGATATGCCTGATATGATCCCTCTAGGGGTAACCTGGGTTCGTGGCTTCGAATTCGGGCTAAGGGAAGCCTTGAAGGACGTAAGCTACGAAGAGTTGGACGGCGACGCTCTGTTCCAAGGCCTGAAGAAATTGACCGGCGTGGATGTCAACGAAGGGTTCACCGGCCCTTGCGCTTGGAGTGAGACAGACCGGCGGGGGAGCAAACTTCTAAGGTTTTATCAGGTCCAGGGCAGCAAGATTGTTCCCATAACCGGCTGGGTGGAAGCACCTGACGCCGTATCTCTGTATGAGTGGTAGGTCAGGCAGGGAATTAAAGGAGGAAAAGCGAAATGAATAGTCTTAGTTTGAAAAAGGCGATTATTGCAACCCTGGCAGTGCTGCTGGTTATTTTGCCGGCAGCTTGTGCCCCCGAACCGCCGCCGCCACCACCACCCCCACCACCGCCACCAGCGGGAACTATTGCTGTGGAGCCAGCCAAAATCGACTATGCTTCGCTAGAAGCGATGTGGCCAGTAATGGCCCCGGCGATGGGTATTCCTGAGCAGGCCATACCAGTAATGAATCCAGCTATAACTATCCTGGGTATCCCCATCAAGTTCACCGGCTCAGGCTGGCCGGCTAATGAGTTAGTCAGCATAGAACTGGTGTTGCCGGCAGGGGTGACCGTGGTCGGTCTTATGCCTGGCGAAGACAGTATAGGCATTGCCTTTGCTACGTCCGATGCCGCTGGTAAGTTCGAGGAGACCTTGGGACCTGTAGCAAAGCTTAACTGGCTGTTGAGAACTGAATGGACGCCGATGATGAGACCTGACATGATGACGGTTGATCCATTGCCGTCAGGTGCTTACACCATTAAGGCGGTGGGTCTTGACCCTGGTACCGTCTCTACAACTAGCATAGAGCTTGGTTTAACCCCATCTAAGTAGCCAGTTGAAGAGCAGAGAAGCAAAAGGGGGAGCCTTGCCTACTGAGAGGCGGTTCCTCCTTTTGCTCTTGGAAATCAACAGGTGGCGGCGGACGTGGAGTAATAACGGGGAAGGAGAGAAAAGTATGGCAGAGAAAACGGTAATTTTGCAGAGAGAAGGGGGAATCTCTACGTTAACCTTGAATCGTCCACAAAAGCTCAATGCTTTGAACAGGGAGTTAAGGGATGATATTTTACAAGCCCTTGAAGAGGTCAGAAAAGATAAAGAAGCAAGGGCTTTGGTGATAACCGGGGCTGGACGATGCTTCAGCGCTGGGGGGGACATGGAGGCAATGCAGGTCGTTCAAGAATCAGCCTTGGCAGCAGACGAAGGCGCCAGGATGTATCATGATGTGTTACTGGCCATTAGAAATTTGGATATACCGACCATCTCAAAAATAAATGGGGATGCTTACGGTGGTGGCGCCTGCATCGCTTTAGTATGCGATTTCAAAATTGCTTCCGTGGATGCTAAATTTGGTTTTGTCTTTATCCGAGTTGGTCTTTCTGGGGCTGATGCTGGAGCCACCTATTTTCTACCACGGATGGTCGGCCTAAATAAGGCTATAGAACTTCTGATGCTGAGCCAGGTGATAGATGCTCAAGAAGCCGCCAGAATTGGGTTAATCCATAAGGCTGTCCCAGCCACTGAGCTGGGCAAAAACGTAGAAGAACTGGCGAAACGGTTGGCTTCAGGACCTCCGGTGGCTTTGAGATTGACAAAGAGAGCCCTGTGGGGTTCTTTAGATAGAGATATACTGTCACAGTTCGACTTTGAAGGTTATGCCCAAGGACTATGCTTCCAGACCGAGGACCATAAGGAAGGAGTGAAAGCCTTTCTGGAGAAGCGTTCACCTATATTTGAGGGAAGATGAAGTCCTACGACAAGCAGAAGAGGTCAGGCAAAGCCTCCAGGCTACAGCGTGGTTCCTATTGATGAATATGTCTAAGAAGGAGGATGGATGACTATGGAGTTTTCCTTCACAGAAGAGCAGAAAATGTTTAGAGACAACTTCAGAGCGTTTGCCGCCAAAGAGATAGCTCCTATAGCTCAGCAATACGATGAACAAGAAGAGTTCCCTTATCACCTCTTCAAGAAGTTGGCAGAGTTGGGAGGTCTGGGGCTGATGCTTCCAGAAGAATACGGGGGTGGGGGAGGGGATGCCATCATGGCCTTGATCATGTTCGAGGAAATGAGCTATGCCTCTCCGGGGATAGCAGTTGGTATTTACGTCCATGCAGCCTTAGCTATGATAGCTATTAATTCGTTTGGGACTCAGGAGCAAAAGCAAAGGTATCTTGTTCCGGGTATCAAGGGAGAACAAATTGGGGCTTGGGGCTTTGCTGAACCTAATGCTGGTTCAGACCCTGGTTCGATGACGACGAGAGCGAAGAAAACAGCGGATGGCCATTATACCGTTAACGGGACAAAAATGTTCATCTCAAACGGAAGCTTCGCTGACTTCGTAGTGGTGACTGCCATTACTGACCCCGCTAAAGGCATGAAGGGACTAAGTTTGCTTATGGTAGACAAAGGAGCTCCCGGCTTTTCCGTGAGCAAAAAAATAAGAACCATGGGAATGAGAGCAAATGACACGACTGAACTTGTCTTTGAGGATTGCCGAGTCCCAACCTCTGCCCTCTTAGGAGAAGAAAATGAATTCAATAACATTATGGCAACTTTGACCTTTGGTAGGATTGTGGCATCAGCCATGTCCGTTGGTTTGGCCCGTGGCGCTTTCGACTATGCCTTGAGATATGCTAAAGAGAGAGTCGCCTTTGGTCAGCCTATAGGGAAATTCCAAGGAATTCAGTGGATGCTCGCTGATATGGCTACACAGATAGAGGCAGCAAGACTTTTGACTTATCAATCGTGTTGGCTTTATCAAGAGGGACTTCCTCATATAAAGGAAGCATGCATGGCAAAGCTGTTTGCGACAAAGGTGGCTACGATGGTAGCCAACACTGCTCTTCAAATCCACGGCGGATATGGGTATGTAATGGACTATCCCATTCAGATGTACTATCGCGACTGCAAGCTGGGGGAAATCGGGGAAGGAACAACACAAATCCAACTGAACACCATAGCTCGGCTGCTTGGACTTTGAGCCTGGTGGAGAAACTGGTCAGGAGCCAATGGAGCAAACAGGGAGAGCTAAGCCTGAACAGGGTTTTAAACGGAATAAGAGTTCTTGATTTCTCGCGGTATCTCGCTGGTCCCTACGCGAGCATGTTATTGGCAGACAGGGGGGCGGAAGTTATCCGCATTGAAAAGCCCGGAGGCGCCGAACATCGAGAAGTTGGTTCGTCTGCACCGAACGGGCAGGCTCTGCGCAACATGGTATTGGCTCGCAACAAGAAAGATATTACCCTAAATTCTCTGGCCAAGAGAGGTGAAGAGTTACTTGCGATTGCGGCAGGGGCCCTCCCAAAGCCTTTCAAAGGTGCCATTTTGTTATAGAGTCACAGTCAAGAGACAAAGCGGTACTGACTCTCCGTCGAAGGTACCAGCTTGGTTTCTAGTCAATTTGAGAGGAGCTTATCTAGATGGAAGAAGAACTGAAAAATTTCATAGAGTCAAAGTTTCGAGTTCCAGTAGTTGAGGGGGAGGATAAGGTTTGCTCTGTGGAGGAAGCTATAAGGAGGCATGTAAGTGAGGGAATGGCTATCAGTTTCGGGGGAACAAGTGGAGCCTTGGGTTACCAACTCATAAGGGAATTCTGGGGGAAGAGACCAGATTTCACGATCATAAGCCCCACCATATCCGGAAGCTTGCTCGCTTTGATTCGAGGGAGCCTAATGAAAAAGGCGGTGACCAGTTTGGCCGGTAATACATATCCTAGTCCAGGTCCTAATCCCCTTGTACAGAAGGCTTACAGCTCCGGTGAAGTGGAATTCGAGAATTGGACGATGCGTACCATCCCCCAAAGGCTTCTGGCAGGGGCAATGGGATGGGGGTTCATCCCCACTAAGTCGCTCTTGGGGAGCTCCATGGAGGAGGAGAACAAGGAATCATTCATAGCCATGGACGACCCCTTCATTCAGGGCGAGAGGATAGGGTTGTTAGAAGCTTTGAACCCAGATATAACCTTGGTTCATGGCGTTGCTGCAGACCGTTGTGGGAACACCATACTGACCTATCCCTTGGGAGGTGATGCCTTTGGAGCATGGGGTGCAAAAAGTGGGGTGATAGTTAGTGCAGAGAGGATAGTCCCCACAGAGTACATACGCAGGCATTCACATCTTGTTCGAGTCCCATCCTATCTAGTTCGGGCAGTTTGCGAGGTGCCTTATGGAGCCCATCCAGGGGGGATGACAAGCTTTGGGTTGCCTGAATTCGAGGCTTATTTTCCCGACTACGATTTTATGTCTGAGGTCAATGAAGCGTCGAGTGATGAGGGGGAGTTCATGACGTGGATAGAAGATTGGATTCTAGACTGTAAAGACCACAATGACTACCTTTCAAAACTTGGTAAAGACAGGCTTCTTTACCTAAAAGGGAAGGCCGATTCCGACGCATGGGTAGCTGAAACAACGTCTGAGATTCTAAGGATTGATTTCAAAAGGCAGCCAAATTCTCTGGAGAGGATGGTGGTTGCTGGTGGGGAGGTTGTAGCTGAGAAGTGCATAGCGGAAGGATATAAGACAGTATTGGCTGGTATAGGGTTCTCGAACCTATCAGCCTGGCTTGCCCTTGATAGACTCAAGGAAAGAGAATACGATGTGGATTTGATGGCTGAGATAGGTATGTATGGTTACTTGCCGAGACCATCAGACCCGTTCATATTCAGCTACCATAACTTGCCCACATGCAAGATTTTGACCAACATAGATACAACTCTTGGGTTTTTCACCGGTGGTTCATCAAATCGCTGTATAGGAGTTTTGGGAGCGGCTCAGGCGGATAAATTCGGAAACGTAAACTCGACAAAGATTCCAGGGAAAGTCTACATCATCGGTTCTGGAGGGTCCAACGACATAGCCAGCACCAATAGGGAGACGGTAGTTGTGGTTAACTCAGGCAAGGAGAGGTTAGTGGAGAAAGTGTCATACGTTACCTATCCTGGAAAAAATGTGAGGACGTTGGTCACAGATGTCGGCATTTTCCAGAAGATTGACGGCAAGGAAACCTTCACCCTGACAGCTTACATCCCTTCTGGGGCAACCCAGACGGAAGAGGAAGCCATAGCCCACATAAGGGAAAAAGTGGGATGGACACTCGACGTTGCCTCCCACTTGAAGAGAGTCCAGCCGCCGACTAAAGAGGAAATAACTCTGCTAAGACTCTTCGACCCCAAAGGATATTTCATAGGCTCGTAAATCGTATCCGAGGACAAACTCGTAGCGCAAATTCAGGCGTTTTGGAGTCTATAAACGGGGCGGTTTTTGAGGAGTTCTGTGGTAAGGTGGATACACTTACCGAGGTAGTTACAGACGGCCAGGTCAAAGCTCGGGAAATACTAATTGATGTTGAATATCCTGAAGTTGGTAAGGTTCCGCTGCCTGGTGTGGCAATAATGTTCTTCTGGACTCTGCAACGCATTACGTGTTCAAAGTGCGTGAATTTCTCCTGTCCTTTGAATGGAGTGCCAAAACCTGTCGTGGATAGGTACCTCGAAAAGAATCCCGTCATGAGAGAAGCGTGGGAAAGAACAGGACACCAATTGGGATGCTGATCCACCGCACGCTTGAATTGGGTCTGCCCCCTCTTTTCATATAGCCGGCAGGCTATTCTCCATTGTAATATCAAGACTCAGTCCGGATGGCACATTATGGTGGGATGTGTAGTCAACACCGGAC
>JACKQG010000955.1_pt1 | contig 23086 bp, 29 predicted proteins | sample 8237621 | NCBI WGS metagenome assembly JACKQG01 (sample SAMN15677084, study PRJNA649215) | marine metagenome | biome: marine; feature: Black Sea; material: saline water; isolation source: suspended particulate matter (SPM) from the Black Sea western gyre | collected 2013-06-09/2013-06-10 | depth... | reverse complement strand
ATATAATCTATATACGATAATATTAGTCGTATTTATTTCTTGGAATGCATTTTATGAAAATGGTAAATTTCTGAGCTGGAAATACCCATGTTAAAACTCACACGCAAAGTCGAATATGCCTTGATTGCCCTGCGGCATATGCAAACAATGAGACCCGGGAAACTGACGAGTGCGAAAGAAATCGCATTATCCCATGGAATTCCTCTACAATTATTAGCCAAGACTCTTCAAAAGATGGCTAAAGAAAATATTATCGAAGCCGTCCAGGGGCCATATGGCGGCTACCGCATTGCGTCCAATCTCGATCAAATTTCCCTAAAGGATTTTTTCGAAAAACTTGAAGGGCCCTTGGGGATGATGGACTGTTACTTCGATTCAGACTGTATTCAATTGGGGGCTTGCAACATTCGAACCCCTATCCAGCGAATCAACGATAATATGCGAAATATGTTTTCAAAAATGTCTTTAAGGGAGGTAACCCAATAATGAAACAGGTAGAAAAAGAGCAAATTATTGAAATTTTAAAACAGTGTTATGATCCGGAATTACCGGTGGATCTGTGGAATCTTGGCTTGATATATGACATTCAGATTCAGGAATCTTATGATGAAAATGGTTCTGATGTGAATATCACCATGTCCCTCACAACACCCGGTTGTTCTATGGGTCAGCACATGGCCCAGGATATTAAAACAAAATTGGAATCTATGGATGAAGTGAATCAGGCTTTTGTGGAAGTCACTTTTGATCCCCCATGGAATCCCGAAATGATTTCGGATGAGGCCAAAGAAAAACTAGGCGTCGGCGTATCAGCCCCTAAACAGAGACAAGAATCCAACATTAACACGGAGTGGGAATAATGGAAACAACCACACAAGAAATTTTTGATGCAGGCATTACCGTTACAGAAAAAGCTGCCCAACGCCTGTCCGCCGTCATGGAAGCAGAAGGCAAAAAAGGATATGGTTTAAGAATGGAAGTCACCACCGGCGGCTGTTCCGGGATGAATTACAATATGTCCTTTGAAAAAGATCAAAAAGAATTTGATAAAGTTTTTGAAAGCAACGGATTGAAAGTTTTTTGCGACTTGAAAAGTTATCTCTACCTCAAGGGGATTGAAGTGGATTTTTCCAACGATATTCTCAATGGTGGATTCAGGATTAACAACCCAAATGCCGAGCGCACCTGCGGCTGCGGTACAAGTTTCTCTATGTAAGACTATGGCTAAAAGTAATCCAATCATCGATTCGGCCATCAGCCAGGAATATGAATATGGGTTTGTGACCGATATTGATCAGGAAACTATTCCTCCCGGGTTGAATGAAGATGTGATTCGACTGATTTCATCCAAGAAAGATGAACCGGACTGGTTGCTTGAATGGCGGTTAAAAGCCTATCGCCAATGGTTGAAAATGAAAGAACCAAATTGGGCGAAACTCCATTATTCTAAAATTAACTTCCAGGCAATCTCATATTATTCCGCACCTAAGGAAAAAGAAAAACTCAAAAGCCTGGATGAAGTGGATCCTGAATTATTGGAAACCTATACCAAACTGGGCATCCCGCTAGAAGAACAAAAAATGCTGGCCAATGTGGCTGTGGATGCAGTTTTTGACAGTGTATCTGTCACCACGACTTTTAAAGAAGAATTGGGGAAAGCAGGCGTTATATTTTGCTCCTTTTCTGAAGCAGTCAAAAATCACCCAAAACTCATTCAAAAATATTTAGGCAGTGTTGTACCCGCAACTGATAATTATTTTGCTGCCCTTAATTCAGCCGTGTTCAGTGATGGCAGTTTTGTTTATATCCCGAAAGGGGTACGGTGCCCCATGGAATTGTCAACTTATTTCCGGATCAACGCTGCCAATACTGGCCAATTTGAACGGACCCTGATCATTGCCGAGGAAGGCAGCCATGTCAGTTATCTGGAAGGATGCACCGCACCCATGCGGGATGAGAATCAACTTCATGCCGCTGTTGTAGAATTGGTGGCTCACACAGATGCAGAAATAAAATATTCCACCGTCCAAAATTGGTATCCCGGTGATCCAAAAACAGGGAGAGGCGGTATTTATAATTTTGTAACAAAACGTGGCATCTGTACCGGTGACAATTCTAAAATCTCCTGGACGCAAGTTGAAACGGGATCTGCCCTTACCTGGAAATATCCCAGCTGTATTTTAAAGGGTGATAACTCAGTAGGAGAATTTTATTCAGTCGCCTTATCTAATAATTTTCAGCAGGCGGATACTGGAACTAAAATGATTCATATGGGCAAGAATACCCGCAGCACCATTATATCAAAGGGCATATCTGCGGGTAAAGGACAAAATACTTATCGCGGTGGTGTCAAGATTATGAAAGGTGCGGAGAATGCCCGTAACTATTCTCAATGCGATTCCATTTTAATCGGTGACGAATGTGGCGCACACACATTTCCATATATTGATGTCCGTAACCCAACCGCACAAATGGAACATGAAGCTTCCACATCCCGGATTGGTGAAGATCAACTATTTTATTGTAATCAAAGAGGTATTTCTACAGAGGATGCTGTTTCCATGATTGTGAATGGATTTTGCAAAAAAGTATTTAACGAACTCCCAATGGAGTTTGCCGTAGAAGCGCAAAAGCTCATGGAAGTGAGTTTAGAAGGTGCTGTTGGATAATGAGAAAATATATAAAGCGTAATTATTTAAAACGTAATGAGGATAGAGGATAATGATATGAATTTTATTAAATACGATGATTGGGTAAAGAAAGTCCCTACTTCTATTCAGGAAGATTCATTATGGAAGATGAAAGTGTATCAACTAAGTTTATTTCTTGGTGACATTGGATGGGATGATATATCAACATTGTATAAAGACGGTCGGACTAAAAGCTTATCAAATCAATTATATAGAGCAGTAGGTTCAATAAGTGCCAATGTTGCAGAAGGATATTCAAGGGGTACAGGAAAAGACAGAGCACGATTTTATGAATATTCACTTGGATCAGCCCGTGAAGCAAGGGATTGGTACTATAAAGGTCGCCACCTTCTAGGAAATGAAATTATCAACCATCGATTTCTTATCCTGACAGAAATAATTAAACTATTGCTTACAATGGTTCCTGAACAAAGAAACTATTCAGTCAAAGAACCAGATTTGCATACTGAATCAAAATTAATGAATGCTCCCACGTTTAATAAAGTGAATTGAATGATACCCCAAAAATTGACATTACACCCATTAAATAATTACGTTTTAAATAATTAATACAATGCTTACAATCAAAAAATTACACGCCGGCGTGGATGGCAAAGAAATCCTCAAAGGCATTGATCTGACGGTAAAACCGGGGGAACTCCATGCCATCATGGGCCGAAATGGATCCGGGAAAAGTACCCTTGCCAATATTATTACGGGGCGGGATAATTATGAAGTCATGGAAGGATCCGTTATTTACAATGGCACGGATTTACTGGACATGTCACCAGAAGATCGTGCATTAGCAGGAATCTTCATGTCCTTCCAATATCCCGTTGTGATTCCAGGTGTAAACAATACCTATTTTCTCCGGGCAGCGCTGAATGCCAGGTTGAACCATCATGGATTGAAGGAAATGAATGCTGTGGATTTTATGCATCTGATTCGGGAAAAATTGAAACTCGTCCAAATGGATGAAAAATATTTAACGCGGGCCGTCAACGATGGATTCTCTGGTGGGGAAAAGAAACGAAATGAAATTCTCCAAATGCTCACCCTGGAACCCACCTTCTCTATATTAGATGAAACGGATTCCGGGCTGGATATTGATGCATTGAAAATTGTAGCCGAGGGGGTAAACAAATTTCGAAATAACGAACGGTCATTCCTGGCCATTACCCATTACCAACGTTTGCTGGAATATATGGAACCCGATTTTATTCATGTATTGATCGATGGGAAAATTGTGAAATCTGGAGACAAAACTCTGGCGGCTGAATTAGAAGCAAAAGGCTATTCCTGGTTGGAATAATGAGCTACTTGGATCAACAGTTTGATGCGCTCCTGAAATATTGGCCAGACGAAGATAGAGCCATTCGCACACTTCGTACTCATGCATTTGACCAATTTAATTCAACTGGATTTCCGACAAAAAAATGGGAAGAATGGCAATTTACAGATTTTTCAAAATTAAGTAAAAAACAATTTAAACTTTCCCGGGCAAATGACCTTCCTTCTATTCCGAAATCAATCCCGGGGTTAATTCCAGATTTAGGTTTTATCCTTATTATTAACGGGCATTATCAACCGCAATTGTCATCCTTACCAAATGGGGTTAGAGTCTCAACGCATCTTGAGGATTTTAATGCTGACGAAAATATTTATTCATGGGGAAAAAGTCAAAATCCTTTTCAGGCACTCAATACCGCCATGATGAATTCCGGAGTTTCCATCCATTTTGAACCCAATAAATCAATTGAGAAGCCCCTCCAGATTATATATTTAATGACTGAATTATCTGAACCATTAATGAATCACCCGCGCTTTCACTATCATATAGGTGACAATTCTCAAGTCACTATCCTCGAACATTATATTGGTTTGTCCAGCGAAACTTACTTTGTGAATTCCGTGAGTCATGCAACCGTGGGCGCCAACGCATCACTCCATCATATCCGCATTCAGGAGGAATCTGAAACGGCCAGCCATATTGCGTCCACCCATTACCAGTTAGAATCAGATGCAAGACTAATTGCGACCCACTTTTCTCTGGGAGGTGAGTTGTATCGCCATGATATTCATCTAAAGTTCAATGGACATGGCGGTGATGCATCACTGAATGGATTATGCCTCACAGAAAACAGCCAGCACCATGATCAGCATGTAACGGTAGATCATCAGCGCGATGGCTGCAACAGTCACCAGCTTTTCAAATATATATTAGGGGATAAATCTTCCGGTGTATTTAATGGAAAAGTGATTGTTCGGGAGAATACCAAACAAACGGATGCAGATCAATCCAACAAAAATTTACTGTTAAGTCCTGCCGCACTTATGAACGCAAACCCCCAGCTGGAAATATATTCTGAAGATGTGAAATGTGCCCATGGATCTACCACAGGTCAAATCGATCCGGAAGCTCTTTTTTACATGCGATCCAGAGGACTGAGCCAACGCAAGGCGACCGAATTAATCATTGGGGGCTTTGCGAAAGAAATCCTTGAACCCATCCCGAATGAACATATTTCAGATTATATCAATCAAAAAATTAATCACTGGTTAAGATTGTCACAAAAAAATGGCTGATATTAAAGATACCCTTACTTCTATTCGGGAGGATTTTTCACTCTTCACCGACCCCCGTGACAAATATGTTTATTTGGTGGATTTAGCCAAGGAATCGGCTGGATTAAACCCAGAAGAACTCATTGATGAAAATAAAATCAGTGGATGCACATCGCAGGCCTGGATCGTCAGAGAAAAATCCGATAACATATTTACATTCCGTACCGATTCGGATGCCATGATTGTGAAAGGATTATTATTCTTGATTGAGCGGGTATTCAACGGTCATTCAAAAGAAGAAATTTTAAATATTGATGGACATCAATTTTTAACATCCGTGGGGTTGGACAGGGCCATTAGCAGCCAACGAACCAACGGCTTTTCTAATGCTATTCATAAAATTCAAACAGAGCTACTGAAATAAACATGTATAACGATATGGATGAAAAAGTAATTATTAGTCGAGATTGTGAAGCAACCTTGATCCCTTTCGGCAACAAAATTACCCTGAAAAAAGGTGAAGAGGGCCATATTACCCAAGCCTTGGGTGGAAGTTTTACAATCATGATTCGGGGAAATCTGGTCCGGATTGAAGGAAAAGATGGGGATGTGATTGGCAAAGTCGCTGAAGTTGAACCCTGGATGAAGGAAACAAACACAGATGGCCGTGTGAATGAAAAGGCTGTGTGGGATGCCATGAGAACTTGTTATGATCCGGAGATCCCCGTTAATGTTGTGGATCTTGGACTTATTTATTCCTGCGATATTTCGAATGATGAAGGTGGGGGATCCTTTGTTGAAATAAAAATGACATTGACGGCACCGGGATGCGGTATGGGCGATATGATTGCTTCGGAGGTTAAACAAAAAGTTGAAGGTATTCCCGGGACTTCAGATGTAAGAGTTGAATTGGTTTGGGACCCGCCATGGGATCGAAATATGATTACGGAATCTGCCAGGCTTCAACTCGGTATGCTCTAATGCTTAATGTAAAATCCATTCAAAAGGACTTCCCTATTTTTAACCGGAATGAAAATCCCCTTATTTATTTGGATTCCGCCTCTACCACACAAAAACCCCAATGCGTTATCGATGCGGTTACCACTTATTATCATTCTTATGCGGCCAATATCCACCGGGCCCTGTATACCATTGGAGAAAAAGCCACTGATGAATATGAAAGTGTACGGGGAAAAGTAAAAGAATTTCTTAATGTTCCTGACACCCATTCTGTTATTTTTACCCGAAGTACAACCGAGTCCTTAAATTTAGTTGCCTATGCATGGGGACAAAAATACCTGGATTCTGATTCTGAAATTTTATTATCAGAAATGGAACACCACAGCAATCTTGTCCCATGGCAATTGGTGGCTGAAAAAACGAAAGCTTCATTAAAATTTATTTCACTTACAGATGATGGTACACTTAATCTTGAAATAATTGATTCTCTTGTTTCTGAGCGAACAAAACTCATGTCGGTGAGTCACCAATCCAATGTATTCGGAACAGTGAACCCTGTAGAAATGCTCATTGCCAAAGCCAAAGATATGGGTGCAATTACCGTCATCGATGGGGCCCAAGCCGTACCCCATATAAAGGTGGATATCACCAAGTTGGACTGTGATTTTTATGCTTTTTCCGGTCATAAGATGGTGGGGCCAACAGGTGTAGGTGTCTTGGTTGGCCGGACAGATTTAATGGAAGAAATGGATCCTTTCATGGGCGGTGGTGAAATGATTGACACAGTGACTTTAGAGAAATCCACATGGAATAAAGTCCCGTGGAAATTTGAAGCGGGTACCCCTAATATTGCCCAGGTAATCGGCCTCGGTGCCGCCATTGATTATTTACAGTCAGTAGGAATAGAAAAGATACATAACCATGATGTGGATTTATTGAATTATGGATTGGATATTTTATCTCAAAATAAAGACATTACTCTTTTTGGAAATGCCCAAAATAGAGGCGCTGTTATTCCCTTTAACGTAAAAAATATTCACCCCCACGATTTAGCGAAATTTCTAGATACAGACGGCATTTGTATTCGGGCAGGGCATCATTGCGCCCAACCTATCATGAATCATTTGGGTGTCACGGCTACTGCCCGTGCAAGTTTTTACTTATATAATACAAAAAATGATATTGATGCGCTGGCGGAAAGTATTGAAAAAACCGCCCGTATTTTCGCCTAATTTTTGCTTACTTTTACCCCCAAGACTAAAAGTCCATAAAGGAGTTTGATCATGAGTGAAAATGGAAATGAAACCAAAAAGTATAAATATCTCGTCACCATGCGCTGGTATGTGGAGACTGATGAAGCTCTGGTTGCCGGTGCAGCTGAAACAGATGAAAAGCTACTAAACCTTGTTCGTCATCGAAAAGATGGCTCCAAAAGTTGTAGCACTTGCCCAACCCATAATTATGAAGGATATGGAATTTTAGATTACCATCATTTTATGGGAGATAAAAAACCAGTCTATATGTCAACAGAGCAAATTAAAGATTAAATGGAAACCATTTTTCTTAATGATTTTCTCGATGGTGGTATCTTGAGGGAAAAAACTTTTCGGGAAAAAGTAGCCAATATAGAATGGGCCAAGTACACCGACAAGCGGGTGCTCATTAAGGGGTGCTCAGAAGTGCCCATCCCTACCTGGGCCTTTTTAATTCTGACCGCACAATTGGCCCAATATGTTGAACGGATTTATTTTGGTGAACTCCGGTCTGCAGTTAAAATATTTATCCGGGATTAAGAATACGTAAAGGCGATGTCCTACAAACTAACTGAATTTGAAATGATAAATACCAGCAAAAATATTCAACACCTACAGCGTTGGACTTTGGTGCATTTTCGTTTCTATAAACATTCTACTTCTATGGCGTATCCAAATACGGGTGGAAATCCCAGAGGGATTTAATGTTTATAAAAATATTAACAATGAAAAATACTAACTCCATGGGAGTTGAACAGAATTATATTAAGTGGTTGAGGTGATAATGAGTGAACGGGTTAGTTGGGAAGAATATTTTATGAATATCGCCCGTGAGGTGGCCACCCGATCCACCTGCGATCGAAAACATGTTGGCGCGGTTATTGTCCGGGGAAAAACAATTTTAGCTACAGGTTATAATGGCTCCATCCGCGGATTGGCCCACTGTGATGACGCGGGTCATGAAATGGAAAACACCCATTGTGTTCGCACCATTCACGCGGAGGCAAATGCCATTGTCCAATCGGCGCGCCATGGTGTTCGATTGGAAGACAGTGAAATTTTTATCACCGCTTCCCCCTGCTATGACTGCTTCAAAATGATTGCCAACGCCGGTATCAATAAAATATATTTTGGTGAATTCTATCGCGATGAACGGATTATGACCCACGCAAAAGAATTGGGGATTGATTTAGTCGATTTGTCCGAGTAATTATGAAGTAAGGAAATTTTGAATAGATTACGCAAAATATTCACTGTTTACATTATATTTCAATTTATTAACGTCGCCTCTGCTTGTTCTTTTTCTTTTAGACCCTATTTCAAAATTAATCCCAATGAATTCATCCTCGTTGGCAGGGTAGTTGATGTTGTTGGCCCCCTAACACAAAATGATATTATACGTGATACACTTAATTGGACATCAAGTGATAAATATAGATCAAAGTTAATATGTAATAATTCTTATGGATTACTTATAGAAGTAATTAAAACAATTTCTGGTCCAGACACAAATTTAAAATATATAGAATTATACCCTTATGCATTTACACCAAGTTGTGCACCGAGCCCCTTTACAGATTCACTTGAAATAGTAAAACCCTATAGATTCCCAATTAATTCTATTTTATATATAATTGGTAAAACTCCTAAATATTTCCATGATCAATCGGAAAAGGGTATTCAAAGAATTGAAAGTTGGGCTTTTAACGGTGGTGGTATCGCAACTATTAATTCAAATTATTTAAATCAAATGTATTTACCATTTGACTATTCCCAAAAATTTAGTTGGGAAAACGAAGCTCCTTTTTTGTCTAATCATTCTTTTCATTTTTATAGATTGGAATATAGGAAAGATTTAATAAGACTTGATAATGTGTGGGCGTTAAACAAAAAAATTGAGATATTAGAGAGATTGGTCCACGGACCAATAAACAGAGAATTTGCTTATTCAAAATTAGTTGATATACATATTTCCGATAAAGAGTTAGCAACTAAATTGAAAAAGAAAAGAGAAAAGATTCTAAAAAAAGCTCTTCGTTCAAAAACGCCAATTAAAGATTGGTTTAGGCGTTTGAAATGGAAATTTAAAAAAAGCCCCAGATCAAAACCAAAGTTAAATCAAGTCTGGAAAAAGTAATTCAGTTTTACAAACAGGGAATTGGCTTTGGTGTTATACCATTCTTCTTCTGCGGAAGAGAAATATCGATTATCATTTAAGTTATATACGACGTAGAGAAGACTTCCCGGTGAATATTCCCACCGAAATACGAATGTACCCACCTGATTGTTAATTTTGAAATCTTCATCGCCCATATAATTATAGGGTTCCACTTTATCTGTTTTTTCCTCAACCAGTCGATTATATGTCACATAATCCATATCAATTTTAAATGGCTGGTAAAATGCTTCAAATGTCATGGTGGGTGAAAAAGCCCAATTCAATCGAAAATTTATATTCTGCATTTTTTGTTCTGTGGTCGCATAAATAATATGGGTTCGAACTGAATCTTCTTCTATCCCCACCCACTGCATGGAACTTGGATGATCCCCATTGTGGGTCGCTACTGAAAAATTGATGTAGTCTGTGGGTCGTATCATTAACATAAGATTATAACTATGACCCCATCCGCGAACTTTGCCATGGGTATATTTAACATTCGGACTGATAATAATTCGTTTTCGACGGTCTGTAGATATGTTAATCTCATATTCTTGTACCGCTTCATCTTTGTAGACCATAGCTCTCGAGTCTCGAAATAAATCGTCATCCTCAAATACTTCCGGGCGAATTTCCACTCCCCAACCAATACCCCAATAATTCATGAAAGTATTTTCTTGACTAATATCAATTTCTTTTCTTGTAATTAAACCGTCCCCTGTCCCCATCAAACTCGCTCTCATGCTCAGGGACTGTTTTAAAAATATACCTTTCGGTACATCGCGACGAATGTTCCCCCTGATTCCCATATCCCAATTGTTGTTGCGCCGCATAAACCCCATATCATTGACATCAAAATTCCGGTCAAAAATTCCGCCCCATATAAAACCATCCCACCAGACAGGATGGCGGTAACTGACGCTAAATCGTCCTGCATTCCCCGGTTTGTCAATGGATCTGGTATGAGCAACCTGTCCGGCGAAATGTAATTTATTATCTTGAAATTTTAATCGCCAATCCAGATTAAATGCATTCGAAGCATTCCCATTTTGTCTTCGCAGATCTGTGGCCATAAATCCGATGGTAGAAATATCATTTATAACAGGCAGCTCTACCCTGCCAATAAAATAATTCGTGTAAGGTTCAATGAGAAATTTTTCTCTTTTTAATTGACCACCCTCATCATATTCCCAAGTACCGTATTCTTCATTCGTCACTGCGTTAATCAACCCATACCGTATCCCGGCGGAAGTTTCTCCCAGGATCTTTGCGGCGCCTAAAATGGTTGTATTGTCCGGCCTTTCTGTAATAGAGCCTTTATCGGGACTAAAATAATTCGGCCGCTGGCCAATTCGCCGGGAATGAAATAGATTGATTCTGCTTTTAAAAAAAGCTGCGCTCTCCACGAAGAATGGCCTTCTTTCATCTAAACGTGTTTCAAATGCAGATAGATTCAATACAGATGGATCTGCTTCCACTTGACCAAAATCCGGATTAAAGGTAAGATTCATGGTTGAATTAGATGAAAGTGTATATTGGGCATCCAGGCCAAAATTTCGGGTTCGTTCTACGGTCCCATTCCTGGTTTCCCCGCCTAAAACATAGGGCATGAGTTCCAATTGCTTTGGCTGGGGAATATTTTCTATTCCCCTTAAAATTCCATAATGAGGCACATATCCCCGAACACCAATGCCGCGGCCGGGCCATTGCATTTCTTCCTGGGTCCGGTAATATCCCCGCTGAAATGAAGCACCCCATTCCTGGATCTGTTCTTTACTGAATTGAAATATGTTAAAAGGAATTCGAAATTCAACAGACCAGCCTTTTTCATGATGGAATACTTTACTGTCCCAAACCGCATCCCAGGTATTGTCAAATGCATTGCGCCCATCTCCAGATATGACAACATCAATTTGTACTTCTGCTGCATTCACTGCAAACCAATACCCATTTTTATCATCATTCCGTGAATCAATACCAATGCCAACCCAATCGGAATTAAATCCAAACCCGCTCTGCCAATCGTCCCGGCGGGCCACACGCGCCATGATCGTTTCAGGATCCGGATCAAAATTATTAAATGCGACATAAAGAAAATCATCATCGTATAGAACCCGCGTTTCTGTCTGGGTAGAGGGCGCTGCAAGATTAAAGGGTTCAAACTGTATAAAATCGTTTATGAGTTCCGCATTTTTCCAGACATCATCATTAATCACACCATCAATAATTGGCGGTGACTCTGTACGGGTAGCCATGGATACCTTGAATCTTAATTGCGTTTCATCTATTTCTTCTACCGGATTTGAAGAATCCACCCCTGACAAGAAAGAAAATAGAATAATAAATGAAATAATATATCTGTTCATGAATTGCTTTATTTATTACCTAAAAAACCCGTGGAATTTAACTTAGTCCCACTTCATCCATCGATACAATTGTATCTGAAATTATAGGATAATATGAATGATTGATTGTCGAATTTGATTGATTTTCATCACCTGATCTGCATGACCATTTTTTGTCAGCCATGAGGTGGTCTGAAAATCCTTCGATACAGCATGTCCCGTATATTGTTCAATCACGCGTTTTCCGGAAAACCCAATATTACCGGCGCCGGATTCAAATAATCTAATCCCCCGGGAACCATATCCAATGGCGACACCTCCCAAAGTCGGATCCGTAATAATGGTCACCACAGGCAGCCCGGCTCTCTCAACCCGGGTGAGTGCCAATTGGGCTTTTGGAATACTCACCATGGATGAACAGCCTGCATGCATGCGGGCGCCGCCACCGGCGGCTTGAAGCACCATAGGTACTTTTTTATTGATGGCGATTTCAGCTGCACGCCAAATTTTTTCGCCCGTACTCATACAAAAAGAACCGCCGAGAAATCCAAAATCGTTGGTGCAAAAAACAATTTCCTTTCCGTCAATTTGACCATCACCTGTTATCATGGCAGTGGGCAATCCTGTCTTCTCCCGCTCCGTCATAAGTTTTTTCCCATACCCGGGGAATTTTAAAATGTCCTTATCCAATATGGCTGCCGTTTCCCTGTGTTCGATAAATGAATCTTTGTCTAAAATCAAATCGATATAGTCCCAGGCAGAAAGACGAATGTATCGATGTCCGCATACATCACATACAAAATCTTTTTCCGTCAGCTGTTCGAGGGAAACCGGATCAAAAACCCGTCTTCCGATTTGATCGCGGCACCCGCCATGTCTTTTTATAAACCCATTTGAATTCGATTTTGGAATACGGGATTTGGGACCTCTTTTGACTTCAACCCCTTTATCCCACTGACCCATTTTGGACCACCGTTTCACCCGGTTTTCAAACACATCATCTGGCGCAATTTCTTTTAACTTTTTTATATTTCTGATCAGGGCAGTTTTTAAGGACTGAACCGATTCCTGGGGGAAACGATGTGCGGGTCCCTGGGGTTCTGCCACTAATTCATCCACGATTCCGTGGGATAATCCTTCTTTTGAAGTTATTTGGCTGATCTCAGCTGCTTCATTGGCATGGTGTCTATCATGGTATAAAATGGATGAGCATGCTTCGGGCGTAATCACCAGGTAGGTTGAATTTTCCATAGCCAGGGTGATATCGGTTCCTGTGAGTGCGATGGCACCGCCGCTGCATCCACGGTTAATAATAACCGAAATCGTCGGTACGGAAGCTTCCACCAATGCTTTGATGGTTCCACCGATTTTCCAGGCGATGCCGCCTGCTTCAGACTCCTCAGTGGGATCTGCTCCCGGCGTATCCACAAACACAATAATCAGCCGATTCTCATTATTGGCTATGGCAACCGCTTCAATGGCTTTTTCATAGCTGGCAGGTGTTGGCATTCCATGATTCCAACTTTTGATAAATTCCGGATCTGTTGCCAATTTCTGGAATGTTTTATAATTGGAAGTGGGCCCACTTTGCTGGCCAATCAGCATGACGGGAATTTCTTCATCATTTAAAATAAAAGATGCACGGTGTATTTGAATAAGGTTTGCACCAAATTCATCACTTTCCAGGCATGCATTTACGTCAGAAAAAATAGATAAATAGTCTAGATACTTTGGCCGTTCGGGATGAAAGGAAAGTTGATATTTTTGGTATTCAGAAAGATTCTCTATTGACTGTGAATCATAATGATCCAATTCCTTCTCAAAAGGAAAATAAAAATGATTATTTTTTGCCATGGCGGCGATGATCGCTATAGGCGATCGGCAACCAATTCTGCAATATCGACCACGGTCATGGTTTCATCTTGCCCTGTAACTTTCCGGGCATCTTCCATCATAATCATACAAAAATTGCATGATGTGGCCACTTTTTTTGCACCTGTATCAATGGCTTCTTCAAATCGTTCAACATTGATGCGTTTGCCCCTGTCAATATCGTACCACATATTACCGCCGCCGGCACCGCAGCAAAAGCTCTGCGCCTTATTGCGGGGCATTTCGATTATATTTCCATTCGTGCCCATGACAGATTGAAGCACATCCCGCGGTGCATCATATTCTCCTTGATGGCGTCCCACATAACATGCATCATGAAAAGTGACATCCTCTTCCAAGGATTGATCTGGCGAAATTTTTCCTTCTTTAATTAAGTCCGCAATAAATTCTGAATGGTGAACCACTTCCAGTTCAGCACCCATTTCTCCATAATCATTTTTTAAGGTGGTTAAACAATGGGGGCATTGGGTGACTATTTTTTTAATTCCATATTTTTCAAAGGTTTCCATATTCTGCATTGCCTGCATTTGGAATAAATATTCATTTCCAATGCGTCTCGCTGAGTCGCCGGTGCAGGTTTCTTCATTCCCGAGGATGGCATAATCCACATCAGCTTTCTTTAAGATCTTGGCCACAGCTCGGGATATATCTTTCCCACGGTCATCATAGGCACCGGAACATCCGGCCCAATATAAATATTCTGCGGACCCCTTTTCCCGCATGACAGGAACATCCAATCCCTCCGTCCATTTTTCCCGTTCCTGGGGTGACATTCCCCATGGATTACCATAATTTTCAATTTTGTCAAATACATCCATGGCATCCCGGGGAAAATTGCTTTCCATCAAAACCAAATCCTGACGTACTCGCAAAATATCTATCATAGGTTCATTCCCCACCGGACATACTTCAATACAAAATCCGCAAGTGGTGCAGGACCAGGCCGCTTCTTCCGACAACATCCATTTGGATAGTGAATCCAAACTTTCTGCTCCATTAGAAAATTCTTTTAGATGCTCATTGAAATAGTATCGCTTGTTGATTTCGATTGCAGAGGGAGACAGTTCTTTGCCTGTTTGATAAGCAGGGCACCCATCCTGACAGCGGTTACACATAATACATGCGTAGCCATCCAACAATTCTTTTTGAGGTAAATGCTCTAATTTGGCCGCCCCAAATTGCGCTGCATCTTCATCCTCCAAATCCATTATTTCTAACGTGGACATGGATCGCCGTTCAACTTCGGCCATATAATTGAGGGGTCCCATAAATAAATGAGCATGCTTCGAATAGGGGAAATATGGGAGGAATGCCAGGATTAATCCCAACGCCATCCACCAACTAATATGCTCACCCAGCGTTAATGATCCTTCGGCTATGCCAAACCATGTCCATACATAGGATAATAATGTTGCTGCAGGTTGACTCCAGTCCTGCCCATGCAGGGCCACTTCAAAAGAGGCACCTATAAATCGAAAACCCACATGGCAAAGAATAAACATGCCCACAATGAATGAATCACGTCTCATTCCTTTTCGAGCGGATTCACTCAATAAAACCGGTTCGTTAATGGTCAGTTGTTTGTCATTGTAAATGAATCGTCTAAAAATGAAATATTTTACCCCCACTAACACAATGACACTAAAAATGTCTACAAAAAATCGATAAATGTCACCGGTAATATGATTGGGTAGAAAATGAAATCCCGGGATCATTCCATAAAGAACATCCACCACATTCACTGCCATATATAATGTAAATCCCCAGGCCACGCCCGCATGGATCGCGCCAATACCCGGCCGTGTTTTAAACAGGGTTTTCTGGCTTAAGAAAACACCCAACCCCCTGGGCCAGTTTTTGATCGATTTTTTCCAATCAATGGGGTCCGAACCCCGGCCAATCACTTTGAACATCTGACCAAAAGTCACCCAGCTCAGCCCCAGGGATACGAGGACAGCCAAAATGAAAATAATTCGTTCTAAAGGTAAAAGCATCTTTTCATTAATGGTGAATGGTCGCTGGTGGAGTGGTGATCATGGTGCCTCATTCAACCAATCAGTTAATCATCCGTTCACTCGTTTAGCGCTTCGGTCAGTTTTGGAATAATTTCAAGCACATCCCCCACCACACCATAGTCAGCAATTTCAAATATAGGTGCTTCTGAATCTTTATTGATTGCCACAATATTCTTAGATCCTTTCATACCCACTACGTGCTGAATCGCACCGGAAATTCCCAAAGCCAAATACATTTTCGGGGAAACAGATTGTCCGGAACTGCCCACTTGATGGGCAGAAGGAAGCCATCCTGCATCAACCACAGGCCGGGATGAGGCCAGTTCACCCCCAATCGCCTTGGCCAAATCCTGTGCCAATGGAACATTCTCTTCTTTCCCAATCCCCCGGCCAATGGCAACAATAATGTTGGCTGAGGTTAGATCCACACCGCCTGCTTCTTCCTGGAAGGGTGATTCAGATTCTGTTCGAATCATGGATGCATCTATATTGACTGAACAATCCCGTACATCTGCAGACCCGGACTCCGCCTTGTCTGAAGAAAAAGCAGCGGATTGAAAACTAATCAAAAATGGCCCATCTCCATTGGCGTGAACATCGGAAAATAATTTACCATTAAACATGAGCTTTGTGAAAACCGGCTTGCCATTATTCGACCGGACGGCCACATTATCCACTAAAAATGGTTTCATCAATTTGGCACTGACTTTCGGTGCATAATCCCGAACTTGATATGTATGGCCAAATATCACATAATTTGGATTTTCCTGTTCAATCACCTGCTTTACCGCTTCCGCATATCCATCTGAAGAATAGGAGGCAACATATTCACTGTTTACTTTTAATACTTCACCGATGTTAAATCCTGATGCTTCTTCAGCTAAAGCATCTCCATGGGCACCCATGACGAGTGCGCCCGTGGTGAGACCCAAGTCGCCGGCCATCTGTTGCGCCGCAGCAATGGACTCCAATCCCATGCGATGAATTTTCCCATTATTATCTTCCAGTACGATTAAAATATCCATCGTTCCCCCTTATAAAACCTTGATATTATTACGAAATGTTTCGACTAATTTTCCTACAATTTGATCTGCAGACCCTTCAATCATGACGGTCTGTTTATCACTTTGGGGTACATATACTTTTTCCAGGGATTGGGTTGGATCTGGCGAACTGGGTGTTACCACCTTAATTTCTTTTTTCTTTGCCCCCATAATGCCTTTCAAGGAAGGATACCGAGGTGTATTCAATCCCGATTGAATACTCACACTGGCAGGGAGTGATAAGGAAACCCACTGAAACCATCCCGCTTCCAGTTCCCGTTTTACCTTAATTTTTCCATCCCCCACTTCCGTTGCCATGGCCAGGGATGCAGTGGACATACCCAATATTTCACCGATAATGATACCCGTCTGCCCCATGCCCAGATCATCCGATTGCAATCCTGTGAAAATCAAATCAAAATTTTCTTCTCTCAATGCATCCGCAAACAAACCTGCCGTACTTAGAGGATCAATGGCTCCTGCCGTTTCCATTTGGATATGGATGGCCCGATCTGCCCCTTTTGCCAGGGCTTCGCGAATAACCTTCTGGATTCGATCCGGCCCCAGACTGACCGCAACCACTTCACCTTCGCCATTGACCTCTCGAATTTTCAGCGCTTCTTCTAACGCATAATTATCACTTTCATTCATCATGTATGCCACGGCCCCTTCGTCCACCCAACTTTGATCAGGTTGAATTGGAAGTGGAGACTCCGCGCCGGGGACTTGTTTAACTAATACTGCGATTTTCATAATATAGAATTCCTATTATTTAAATAACGATGGAAAAATCATGCTTTATTTTAATCAAAATTTATGGTGGTTAACGAGGTAAAATCAATGAATAAACCGACCGGTCGGTTTATAATCCATACTCAAGTATCCTCCGCTTCATTGATGAGAAGAATTTTAGGCAAATTTCCGGTAAATCTTGAATTTTTGTTCCTTTTGTTTCAAGTGTCGTGTCAAGTGTGTAGTGTGTAAAAAGTCGCAGGTATTATTGTCAGTACAGGCTTGACACGACACTAGTCTATAATCCCGATTTATCGGGGACAAAAATAAAAATAACGATTTCAATTATTGTGAAAACCCAACCATATCTTATTGAGGCATACCTATTTTCCAAATACCCTTTTCATAAAAAGCTTCAATCGTCTGGCGCTTGGCCTTATTAATTAAATTGGAATGGGAAATATTATTTCTTTTTGCATATTTGTTTAGCGTGATTATTTCTAACTCGTTTAAATAGGCTAACCGTTTATGATAACTATTGGTCATGGCTTTGCCGACGATTTCTTCCATGATCGAACTGCTGCTTTTTTCATCGAATTCCTGGAATGCATTATAATAATCTGAACGATCAATAAATTTAATATTGATGGGGACATACCCTTCCCGTATCAGCAAGCAATTATTCAGCACCCTCCCAATCCTGCCATTGCCGTCAACAAATGGATGGATATTTTCAAAATTGAGATGGAAGACCGCAATCCTTTTGATGATATTTTCGATCGGGTTAGCATGATAAGAAATAAACATTTCTTCAAGTTTATCAATGACCTGCTTTGGATCGCAGGCAATATGATTCCCAACCCGAACCCATTCATTCTCCTGCCTGAACCGCCCGGCAATCTCATCCCGGATATTGGATATGAGCATTTTATGAAGAAACAGGACCATGTCCAGTGTTAATTCTTTTTGTTTTGCTTCACGGTTGATATAGGTAACCACCCGTGCCAGGTTTTTCGCTTCAAATAATTCCCGCTCACTGATAAATCGATCCAGATCAATTTTCAGGAGTATTTTCTCTGTTTCGTCCAAACTCAGTGTACTGTTTTCAATTGCATTGGAATTATACACCTGTTCCGACACCTCCGCTTCACTTATCAGGGTGAGTAAAGATTCTTTTTTCCTGGCGGATTGATGGAAGCGTTTCCTCAACAAATCAATCTTCTTGTAGATATTCAGTATGTTTGCCATTCTCTAATATACAACATTTTCACGATTATAGGGCTAATATCGTGAAATATTCAATAATAACAGTATATTTTCACGTTTATGTATTTATTATCGTGAATACTATCAATATTTTGGCATGTTTTCACGGTTTTGAATCGGCTCTAATTAATAGGGAACAATTATATTTTTCAACATGGGGAAATGTTTTTGATTTAATGTGACTAAATCCATTTTGAGAATATTCGCCGTAGCGGCAATCAATGCATCAGCCAAACCAATCTGATGGCTTTTTTGATATTTGTTTTTAATCTGGCCACCTTCTTCCGCGATTTCTTCATTAACAGGAATAACTTCACATGCATCAATCAGATTATGGATAGCCACCGATTCCTTTTTCCCTTTTACACCGGCAAACAATTCAGCCACCGTCAAGGTAGAAATAACCGGCTGTAGCGCCAATCCTTTGATAAATATTATTGCTTTTTCTTTACCTCTTAAAAAATCAATCAAAATATTCGTATCAAGGAGGTAAGCATTCATTCCCGATCCAGGCTTCTTCTGATTTCATCAAAATCGGGTAAATCTTTGCGACCTTTCCAAATGCCCGCACTATCCATGATTTTGTTTTTCCAGTCGCTTTGGGTATCCGCTTCAAGGTACTGATCAATGGCACCTCGGATCAGTTCACTTTTGGACTTACCCGTCGTTTTTGACAATTTCTTTAAAGTCTTTTCTTCTTCCGGTGTAATATATATCTGGGTTCGATTCATGGTCTAATGTATAATATATACACCATATGGATCAACCGATTTTTCATGGATGTATTTAATAATCCATTTTACCGGGGATAACCCCCCGGACGCCACCCCTTGGGTTGGGCGTATCCCCTTTTCTACGTGGCATGAGATGTATATGTGAATGCATCACTGTTTGTCCCGCTGCTTCTCCACTATTCATACCTATATTAAAACCCACTATGGATGTATCTCCTTCTTCTAACTGGATTTTTAACACGTTGAGTAATGCGGTGGCATCATCCCTTTCCGCATCGGTCATGGAAAAATAATTTTCTGTATGTCTAAATGGAATAATTAAATGATGTCCTTTTGTCACAGGAAAATTATCCTTGATAGCAAAAACAGATTTATGTTCTGCCACCACTTCCAGCGATTGGCAAAAGGGACAAGATTTATTTTTATCTGAAATGGATGTCATAGAATTTCCGTCACTTATTGATTATTTTTTGAGGGGAACATTGGACATGATATCTTGACGATACTGAAGCAATGCTTTGTAAATACGCACATTCACCATGGCGCCGGTGATACCCGTATGCTTTTCTGCAATATGGGGCTCATCCGCCACCTCATAACGATCTCGGATCCAATTAGAGGTTAATTCCCGAATACCCAAACCCCAGGCCATAGAGGGAATATCCAGAATAAAATAGTAATACAAATCCCGCCATGATTTATTGGCGGATCGGAATAGGTGATCTATAAAGGCTGCATCAAAATGAGAATTATACGATACCATAAGAACATGTTTATCCCCAGCCGTCCGTTTGTGGAACGCAATGATCCTGTCCACTGCTGCCGATTGTGCCAGCGCCCCCATCTTTTGCCAATGATCCGCATCAAATGCATTCACTGCTTTGGCCCCCGGCGATAACCGTTTCGGATGGGCAGGCTGGATCCGGAGAAATATACTGTCAATAATGTCCCCTGCTAAGGTGGTCATGACGATACCCACATCAATCATTTCATGATGGCCGGGGAGTAACCCTGTGGTTTCTACATCTATATGGGCCAATAGCCATAAATCCGGTGCTTCGTTTGGATGGGGAATCGGTGCCTTGTCTTCCATCTTTTGAATAAATGATTCATCTTTTTTTGCGCAGGCAAAGAAAAAGAGAAGCACAATGAGACATATTGATTGTCTAAATATATTCATTTCTTGGAATAGCGCTTAATATGAATCCCTGCTTTATTTTGTCCATATCATTATTATCAATACCTTCTTTCCAAATTATCATACCACACTTATTGACATTTGATAGTTTATCTCCAAGAGATCGTTCACATGAAACGCACCTCTGATGCAGGGAATTTTTTCTCTGTATAGCCGAGGTTTTATGTGTGATTTTATAAATAAAAGGCAGTATCATATATCTTTTTCATGTCTGCTACGCGTATCAATAAGGTAGGTAGAGAACCCTATCAATGTCAAATCTTTCGAGCCTACTCTATTTATTCCTCTATAAAATCAAGATATTTCTCCCAATCACCCACTGATTGAATAGTTGTTACATAATCATCATTAATTAACTCAATAAATCGACCAAACTCAGTTTTGCCATATACTCCAAAATAATATGCAAAAAAGAATACACTATCATCGTGTGCAATTCCTGCGACTAAGAATTTAGATCCTTCATTCAATTTGTTTAATAGTTTTTCAATGATATTTTTTTGCTTGATTACTTTCTCCTTTACAGGTAAAAAATAATATATGACAATAACCTCATTATAATTTCTTAAATAAAAATCGGGTTTCTCCTGATGAAATACTCTGTAGGTTTCTGCATCTTCATCCTCTTCTTTATAAATTTCATATCCAAAATATTCCAAATGGTCTAATATTTTTTCTACTTTTAGATTTTTTATCTTATCTTTGCCGTTTTCCAATTATTTTTCCCCTTTCAATGGTTTATTAGTTTAATGAAGTTGTCCATTGTTTAGATTACATGTACTGTTCCATTTATTTCGGGAATAGATGGGGAATGATGTTGGTTGGAGAATCGTATGAGAGAAGGAGCACATTTTGTATTCAACATGTCATCACATTCACAATCGTTCCCATAACTTTCCCAACAATTTTTAGATAACAAATCTCCCTCATAATAAAACAACTCACTCATCTTTTGTCCCTTCTTATCCCAAAACACCCACAATCCATCCTTCGCTCCCTTCTTAAACAATCCTTCACTTTTTATTTGACCATTATCATGATAAGTCATTTCTATCCAACTGTTTACGGATTTATTAGGCTTGGAAAATCTGAACCCGGGTGGAAGTACCCGTATAAAACCCTCTCCATCCCACGTTTTTATGTAATATTCTCCATTCTGCCCATAATTCTGAGCGGTTGGTTTATTCCTGTGAGGAGGAAGGATAGTCAGGAACACCAGTAGTGGTAGTAGATATTTTTTCATATTGCTGTTTCTAATTGTGTTAATGAACAAAAAAAGCCGAAAACTGCCATCATTGATGACACGCCTCCGGCTTTCAAAATAATCACTAAAAAAGAGAAATTATTGAGTAAGTCTCTATTACCTTTTATCGGTTTACATATTCAATTTAGATTAGTTCCAATATTTAATATAATAGGGGCAGCCTTTAGAGCAAAGGCGCCCCAGTTATTGATTTCAGATTCATTACCTATCAATATGTCTAATGTATGTTGAAGTTCTTCCGGTACATCTTGGGTGGGCATACCCAATACGACTCGATATTCACTGGGGGGTATATCCCACCGGGCTGCATTTGCTTGGAATGTTGACATAATATGTCTCCTATTCTATGTGGAGATCTGCAGATGATAAGGGTTTAGCACATGTTTTTAGTAGGTGCAATCCTCGCAAATCTCCACGTTATTATTATTTAATTAACTATTCAGGTATTTATGGTAAATGTTCAAATATGCTTCTTTTCTGTCTCCACAGACACTTTCAGGATAATCAGACATAACCATAAATATCAATTCTTCCCATTCTTCTTCTGAGCCTGAGTAAAAACCACCCAGACAGTGGCAGATGGGGCAATGTCTCCACTTGCCAGGTTCTTTTCCATCAACCACGCCAACGCCATTGCATACGATACATTCGTTCCAATGGGGGAAGAATAATGAATCCAGCAACTGTCGATGGGGCCCCGTAGGTTGAAAACCCGTTTTCCTGGCATATAAACACCATTGTTCGACTACACTTAATTCCCACCTGGGTTTTATTCCAAGTTTCGGTTCTTTTTTTCTTGGCATAATGTGCCTCCTTTTATTTTATATTGCACACCAGGCGTCTATAAACGAAAAAAGCCGCCCATCAGGCGGCTTTAAGATTTCCTACTTTATGCAGGACACATCTACCGTTTAAGGATCAAACCACCGTATCATCGCTTTTTGCGGGACCGGTTGGCGGTTCTGAAACA
>JACKQG010002637.1_pt1 | contig 23090 bp, 12 predicted proteins | sample 8237621 | NCBI WGS metagenome assembly JACKQG01 (sample SAMN15677084, study PRJNA649215) | marine metagenome | biome: marine; feature: Black Sea; material: saline water; isolation source: suspended particulate matter (SPM) from the Black Sea western gyre | collected 2013-06-09/2013-06-10 | depth... | reverse complement strand
TGATCCGCGCCACGTTGAGCATGAGCGTGCGCTACGGGGATACCACCCTGGACCTACCCTCTTTGCAAGCCTGGCTGCGGGCGCGCATTGGCGGGCGCTGGCAGCCGCCGACATTGGTGAAAGTGCATCATATTGCCCCGACCGATCCAAAACGAGTGCAAGGCATCATCCGCGAGGTGATCGCCGCGCATCCTGATGATTATGCCTCACCGGATGACTGGCAGGCGCAGGCGGTGGAAGCCATGAAAGGTCTCGTGCCGTATAGCTTCCAGGGGTTGCTATCTGAGTTGCTCACACCGGAGGGCAAGGTGGTGGCAAGAACACAAGAGGGTGGAAGTGAAGGAAAAGCGGGGAAAGAAGAAAGCCCCGACCATAGGAGGCTGGGGTTTTAGGCAACAAATTTCATCTGTAGATCGATAAACAATATTTAGCAATATTCGATTTTGCTCAGATCATGTTCTAGTTTTGGCTATATGATTGATTACGCGCCATCTTCATCCATTGTTTTTAAATAAATCATCTCTGTCTCCCTACATCTTTTCTTAGCTTGATCCACTTCACTTAATTCATATTTTGAGTCAGGTTTCTGGAATATATCTAATCCTCGGTCGATACTGATTCTCCAACCATTATCTAATTCTATACCTCTCCGATGAACTGTATCGCTATACTCGTAAGTAAAATTGATCCCATGCTCTTGGATACTTGATGCTATTTCATCGAATTTTTGGCTATTTATTCGTTTTTGATATTCATCGTCAGCTGATGATGTCAAATGAAGATCTACAGGCCCGTCAACTGTATCAATGATCCCAATAAAGGCGAGCAGATTTCGGACTTGGTATTCCATCCGGATATAAGGGTCTGTGAGGTAAATGTGTCTCGCACCTTTAAGATAAGGGCCAAACAAACTTTTATAGCTATGTCCTGTTTCACCATCAGGAATCAATAATGTTCTTTCTTCTGGTTCATTTTCTGGTTCGTCAACACTTTCTAATTGAGAAGTCACCAATATTTTTTCGTCGACCACATCTGGTTCAATTGCTTTCTTTGGCAGCTTGGCTAAATCGATATTATCGGGATCTATGAATTGTGCTTTTTTATGACCTAGCTGATAATCATCCGGGAATTTCGAACGCATTGAGATCGGAAGATACTCCCGATCCAATTTACAGAGTTCATCGCGGACACGTTGTCGCATTTCTAAAGCTGGATTTACACAATACTGATAAAAATCTTCTTCTGATGGTTCTTGATGAGGAAAGAGTATCTTCAAAAACCCAGTAGCACCAGCTTCAATAGCCCGACTATCGCGCATATCGTCGCTATTTTCAAGTTCCATGTTCGTTTTGACAAAATCACGATAGCTGATATCGTTTCTTAACATATGTAAGATTTCGCCGAAAATATCGCCTTTAAGCCCCAAACAAACTGCTGGCGTATCTTTGCTGACCCGAGGTAAATCCCAACCAGGAAGCAGCCCAGAAAAACGATCTAAAAATGCAGTCTCTCGCAGAAAATTCGGGAAATCTCGGAAAAGGCCGATTACTTCGTGCAAAGGTCTTTTGCGCTCATCCAGATCAATATTCGCCAGAATCACGATTCCGGACTCGGCTGTGATTGACCCAGCACTACCCCGACCAAACCGTCCCGCTTCAAGATAAGATTTCAGCAAAGCGGTCAACTCACCTGAGCGATCTCCCCTTACTTTCTGAGCCTCATCAATTACTACACAATCAAACCGCGTAATCAGGCCTGGCGTTTTCCGGGCATCATTGTAAAATAAAACTGGCGCGGTGATGGCTCCTGAACGTACAGTTACATAGCGCGACATATTTTCAAAGACAAAGCTTTTCCCAGTACCTTTGGGAGCTAATTCGATCAGGTTAAAGCGAGGCTCCACCATGGGAAGCAAACGTGAAATGAGTAAGATTTTCTGTCTCTCAGAATAGATATGATGATTGAATCCCATCGAGTTGATGATGAAATTTATCCACTCTCCTGTTTCAAAATCCTGCCGGCGAGAAATAAAATAACCTATATCTAAACTTGCAAGTTGAAATGGGGTGAAAGAGCGCATAATAACTTGACCTGGCCCATCATCTGTTGGCGGTGCATAAGTCAAAGTCCCAACTCCCCAAATTCCACTACTTAGCAGCATTTCATTATCTCTGACAATCATCGGAGGAACTGAAGCTTTACTTTCATCCAAAAATGGGATTAGCAAATAACGATCACCTTTGGCAAGATTTACTTGGACAGCATAGTCATCTAAAAGTTTGACATCATTCTGTTCATACAATTGGTTTTTAATGGCTTCACGGTCCCCTTTGTTGGGAACATATTTTCGGACAAAATCAGCAATACTAGTTCGGGCATCATCCATCAAATCAGGAGAATCTCCAACATAGTGTGCCACAATCCATTCGCGTACATAAACTGGAATCGCTCGACTACCAAAACCTGCTTTACGGGCAAACGATTTATTGATGATCAACGAGCCATAATTATCCAGTGCTTTTTGCTCAAATGATTCCATATTTGGCTCCTAAAGATTATCCAAATCAAATTTCGCTTTTGCTAGTTCAACTATTTCGATAGGAAGAGAAGTTTGAAATTCCCATGGCTGTCCCAGGAACTGAAAGCTTATTTTTGTATTTAGCTTTCTAGCTGTGGCATCAGCTGTGCGGGGGCATCGTGCTGATATGTCAAGTACAACACGGTTTAGTTGAGCAATCTCCAGAATATTGGTGGCGTCCGCAATCATATTCGGATCATTGAACTCAATTATCACTTGTTCACAAGGATAGTTGTTGATATTTGTGATTTCTAAGCGAAGATTTACCTTTGTGCCCACATAGATTTTTGTGCCATCTAAAGGAATGATGCTTAATGGTTTGGGGGTGATTGTCGCTGGTTGGTAGATTGCCAATGGTACAAGCGTTTCTTCGGGGGTCAGGCCTCCGTGGATATAAGCGTGATCATCCGTCGGAAGAAATCGATACAGCCGCCTCGCTACCAGATAGTTTTTGGGGAGATCAAATGCTTCTTTTTTTATGAGATAACAGTCATATTTAATATTCTCTTGTAGTTTCTCGGTTTCCTGATCAGAAAGAGCAATATACCGGTGGTGACCATCTTCAGTTCGGTCCTGGTAATATTTTTTTTGTATCACGTTCACCGTACCGCGCGGAATACGCGTAGATCCATGATCTGAAACAATTACGATCATCAAGTTGCGTTCAACACCAAGACGCTGAGCAAAAGCACGAATATCTTGTGCTAAGAGATGTAAATAGTTGCGGATGCTATGTGAATGTGAGATCCCAATCTGGTTTTCGTTCTGATGCAGCGTTATATCCAAGGGCAAATAGTTCAAAAAATAAACATCGTGATCTTGCTGCGAAAGTAACCGTAGGTCGCTGATATTCGGCAGGTATTTGACTTTCTTGCCCAGACGCTTTTCCCAAACACTTTCTACTTGATTCTGGTATCCTGTCTCTTGAAAAGGCGCATAGTGCCCCGTAATCAATGCTTTCTTGCTTACTTCAGTACAAGAAGGGATCAGTGAGAAACAATAGCGCATCTGTTGTTCATAGAAACCTTGTTGTTGCATCTCAGTGCGTAGGTCTGGATAGAACTTGGTGTTGAAGTTATCAACAACAACAACCAAAACTGGCCCTGAAAATGACTTGATCTCATCTTTTAGATTTAGAAGACCCTTCCATACCATATGTTCTGAATGGTACAGAAGAGAGCCATAATTCTGGAAAAACCAGTCCGAATACTTGTTAGCGATCTCCCCGATCTCATCGTCTAGCTGTCCAGTGTTCTCTAACCAGTACCGGTAAGGGAGGTATTCTTGGGTAGCCCAGCTTATCCAGGTTTCGGCATCCCAATCTGAATGGGGTTCAGATGGTTGTTCGCGGGGGATCAGCATTTCTAGATCCGAAAGAGCCTGGGCGATGCGTGGTGCCGTAACGAGTGATGAAAACCTATTCCGAATCTTTTTTACTTCTTGCTGAGTTATTTCCGTCTTTCCAGTTGCTAATACCTGTTGGATTGCATCGAACTCTATTTCTAATAATCCAGATACTTGGTCGATCAAGCTCGATAAGATATTTACATCAGGAGTCGCTATGAGCTGTTCAAGATATAGTCGAACCTCCGTGACGGTTTTTTCGTTACCGGAAATATTGAATGGTACTTTTCGTAAATCTAGATTCAATTTCGTAAGGTCTGAGTATATTGCCCCAAAAACTCGTTTACCAATCTCAAGCGGATAGTTTTTGAACACTTTGAGAGCGAAAAGATTCTGAAGGTATATTTGTGGTGAGATATCAATCCACTCAAGCAGCTTCAAATCCGCCTTTTTCCCCTGGGCCTTAAACTCATTGCGCAGGGAAAGAATTCGGTTTCGAAATATATCTCGAACCAAAGGCCGTTTCATGGATTCCAGCCATTGTTCGGGTTCATAGTCTGTCAGAATTTCATCTACGCGACGAAGGCCATTCGGAAGTGTGAGAAACTTCCCGAAGAAAACATCCAGCAAATAGTCTTCAAAAGAAGTGTTGGGAGGTGCGGGAATCTTCAGCTCCAACAATCCAGATTTAATAATCTGATCATCGGAAACTTTATTGGGTATCTCTTTAATCCCCGTTTGAGATTGGAACAAGCTTTTGGGTGTTAAATTTTCGACCCGAATTTGATCGTTGCCATATTTTCGAGCCATGACTGTAAACCAACGCCCAACACCTTTATCTGTAACAAGAACGCTCAAATCTCGGTTACTATGAATGGCCTTAGTGATCAGATCATATCCAGCCACATAGTCAGCCGGTGATGTAACGGCATGATCGATTGCCTCGGGTAGAGGAACATCAACAGAGGCATCGGCGATAAAGATAGAAATCACGATTTGTCTTCCTGTGGATTTTCTGCTAGCATTTTGGCAACTTCTTGAAATGCGGCAACAATTTCTTTTTTAGAAATCCGCTTGTCGGTTTTTACTTGGTCGATGATGTCTGCCAGCAACACAACCAATCCTTGTTTATCGACGGGATTTTTGAAACGATATATTCTTTCACTGGGGTCGAGTTTAGGCGCTGATTCTGAAATGAGCTTATTGCCTTCATCCAGATTGGTGAAATTCAGACGGGTAACTTTGCTGAAATCTTCTTGATCATTCTGTGTAACCAGCAGATAGGAACAACTATCTTTGATTTCCAAGCTCCATGGCGATGATTTTTCTACCGTATGGAACTGTTTGGCATGGATGGGGTCTTCGTTCTTTGTGACGCGCACACATGTTCCACCATCAGGAACCAAGACCGTCAAACTCACCGAATTGCGATATCGAATATCTGGAGCTCCCTGATAAGTTTGAGCAGCCTCGACGGATGTTTTCCATTGAGGTGCCGGCACTTTTGGCAGACTATTATTGATCTTCTCCAATGCAAACTCGAATTGTTTACTATAGCTAGCGCTTTGGTCGTGTGACCAGTCGTCCACTTTTCCGAGTTTGAAGCCATAGGATGCAGGGATGAGTTCCAAGAACATTTTCTCCAAGTCTTGTAATTTTGGAATTGCATCTAACAATGTCTGGGTAGCAGGAGATTGCCAATCGGCATTGGTCAGTTTTTGATCGGGGTGAAGGTTGTTATACCAGGCATAAATTGCTTCCGTGTAATCTTTATAGGTGGTTCCTTGCGGATTGAACAACCCTGACAGGTTTTCAACCAATGTTGATTTAATCGTTCCAGCCCGACTTTCAATGATCTCTTTATCTTTACCTAACTGATCAACAATTTCCTGGGCGTGGGAATCTTCCAGTTCTGCATCTGGACTAAACCCATAAATTTGTTTAATTTCTTCTAAAAAGACTTGATTACCGGCTGGATCCTCACTCAGTTTCGATAACATATCCACCACAGATGAGGCAGTACTATCATCTTCGTAGATTCCCAGGGCTTTTTCTAGCCTGGTGCGATTCTTCCACCAAACCAAGAGTGCTCGCCAGGCTTCAGAGAGTGTTTGCTGCGTGCCAGCCGGGGCAGGTGTTTCAGAAAATTGGTTGTAAATATCATTGATCAACTTGGATGTCGCCGGGTTAATAGAACGGCGTTCGACGGCAGCGGTAGGGAAGCTCCCAGTGGCTACATCGATAATCGTCGTAGGGTCGTCTGTTGGTGAGTAACCGAAAGCCTGGGGATTTATTTTCAAGCGTAGTTCATCACCAAAATAACGGAAAGCGCAAGCTGTAAATAAAGCTAGTGCATACGGTCCTAGTCCGTAGGGCGCTTCGGTGGTTTCTGACAGCAGTCCCCATAAAATCACCGATTCCCCTCGTTTTATATTTTTCAGATTTTCAATTAAATCAGCGAGTGCAGGGTACTGATAGCGATATTTTTCAGGATTATTCTCAAGCTCATATTGAGCCGCATTCCCGTCGTAATCCCCTTCCTGTCGTAAAACTCCTTCATTGGCTAGAGCCATTTTTAGATAACGTATCTCACCCCGGTTTTCTTTTTCACCATGATCGATTTCAACGGGTCGATCAATGGCGACCAGCTTTGCCACAGCTTCACGTAAAGCCGTATCTTTCGTACCTGAGAACGATTTTGGATGCGCCTTACTTAAATAGTTGTGGCTGACTGTATTGCGTTTATCAAAAATTCGATTCATCAACACATCGGCTGGCTCATATTCATTGTTAGCATCAGCCAGATGAGTTTTTCCATCTTCGCGATACCAATACAGGTCTTTTGCATCCACATAACGATCGCGAGCACGGATCAAATCGCCCACACGTCCAGTTGTTTGGTTTTCCTTCCCCTCCAACTCATCAACAAGCGCCTTTTCCTGGAAATCTAATTTGGCGTACTCATCGGTTCCTTTGAAATTTATGACCGCCAGCAGGTTGATCACGGTTTCTTTGACTGGGATGGGAGTCTTAGGTACCCCAACGATGATATTTTCACAATCATTCGATTTAACCGCTTGCTGCGCGGTTTTGATATCGGTTTCATTTTCACATAAAACGTATACCATTGTGCCATCGTAGCGATCATTCCAGGATTTATGCGCTAACCGGCGTTTCTCATGGAAACGCCAAAAGCTCACTTCTGTGCCATCTGTCAGCGTGCGTTTTGATGAAAGTTCTTGCGGGGTTGCAAAGAGCCGTCGAATGCGTTTATCGCCTAAATAATCCTGATTGTGTCCTTTGGCTTCAGTATAAATATCCCATCTACGATTCGCCAGGTTGGTGATTTGATAGGCAAGATCCAAAGGTTGCTCAAGAATTTCCTGTCGCTGCTCAGTGATCAGTGCATCCAAGTCGGCCATATCGCTTCTGCGGAATTCATATTCCCCACTCGGTGATTGGAAGATGATCTTATTCTTGATCAATGCACTGATTTCACCCGTTAGTTTCTTTTTATCTTCTGGGCGATGCAGGTTTAAGCCGTATTCTAAAGTTGGCTGGACCACATTCACATTGCTGACCCGATAAACAAAGATTAAATCCAATACTTGTTGGGTGAACGAATCAATCTCTTTGGTTAATTTGCTTTTATATGCAAAACGCTGGGCCTCATCAACCGCGGCGCGGTAATTACGAATATAATCGCGAATCTCTGGACGAACGGTTAGTGTAGTATGAGTAGCGCTTTCTCCAAAATAACTAACCAAATAATCGGGAGTGAATATATTCAGATTCCCTTTTGGTTGGGTAACATCATTGTTTTGCACATACCAAGAATACCCTCGAACTGGCGATTCATCATCAAACTCTCGAAAAAATGCAAACACAGAACGTGCTTGAGAACCTAATTCTTGTGACATCTTCGTCAGACAATATGTCGCCATGGGGTGCATTGGATATATGTTGGTAACGATCTGCTCCCTGAGTTCTTGTTCGGAAAGATAATCGAATAATTTGAGTCTTTTTGCTTCACCAGCTATTAGATTAAGCATCCATCCGTTTTTCTTGAGCACATCTTGCTCCCAGGTTGGATGATCGATTTTTGGGGAAACCAAGGCAGCAATAATCTGTTCCAGTTCCTCAGATTCAAGACTGACTTCGGTAATCCGATCCTGAATGACCCGAAAATCGATTTGTAGCTGGGTGTTAGCGCCATAAGCGGCAAAGCGACGGTGGCCCGTGCCAACGAAAATCAACTGCATTCCGGCGACGCCATCTTTTGACATCTCAGCAAACCCCTGGAAGACACTCAGGCTAACCCGGTTTTCGTCAAGTGCATAACCGAACTCGTCGGCCAGGATAACCAGTCCTTTATAGCGCTTATGGAACTCGGTGTTCGATAGCAAATCTCGTAAAATCGCTATTAAACTATCTGTCTTGAAAGAAAGCTTTTGTCCCGTTGCTTTCTGGTATGTATCTTGGAACAACTGCATGGCGGTTGAATCGTTGTTTCCCAAGTCAATCTTTAAGTTTTCCAATTCGATTAGTGGATCATCACCGCCCAGGTACGCCAGAAAATCATCGAAGACACCGCTGGGCTCGCCCGTCTGATTGCGCTGTTCCCACAAATCGATTTGGCGAAGCGCACCTTTGAAATGGGTATTCAGGATAATTTCTTCAGCACCTTCAAACTCGAGGGCTTTTTGAATAGCTGTCAGAACCATATCTTCAAATGAACGCGCCTCCGCAAAATCACAAGGCGCCACTAAATAGCGGCCATCCCCGCGCCAGTTGCGGATCGTTTCTGCACCTGACGGATCGCGCTCCGCCCAGTTCTCAAAAAAGGACTGCATTTCAATCTCGGTGGGCTTGAGGGAAAAATAGTTCGCCAGCATCAAACATAGATGCGATTTGCCAGTACCAAAACTCCCCGTAAGCATGAAGACCTTATCCTTATTGGATTTGTCTGGCAACTGGGCTCGGGCTAGCTCTAGAAAGGCCTGACGGTGGGATCGAATCGGTCGATACCCGCCCATGTGGTCGAGATTTTGATTTTCGTTATAAAAATATTCCAGCAAACGTACTTGTTCGCCATATGCGGTGTGGAAATTAATCAGGTCTACGATCTTAGTCATGGTATGCCCTCTCGACGCTTCACAGTGATTCAAATGCATTCAGGGGAAGGATGCGTGATTCCCCTTGAGAATTTTTCAAATCCATGTTTTCAAAATATGGGTCGTTTTGCACGAAAAACACGAAGGTTTTGTTCGTTACTCCTGGTGAGCGCAGTTGGATTTTCAGCCAATTGGCAAAATTAGCCTGATCCCGCTTCGCCCAGGTGTTGAATAAGAAATCCGGGTTATCGACCAACACAACCGATTCGCCCACGTTTAGATTTAGGAGCAAGATTTTTAATTCTGAGAAGCTAAATTGTTGGGAAGATTGTGGATGATCAAGAAAATATTTTTGTACATCTAAGTAATAAATATCTGGACGCGTTTTCACGGCCTGGCGAGCAAATTGCGTTTTGCCGCTTCTCGCAGGATAATGCACAATGAAGGCCCGGCGGTCTTCGGTTTTTTGGCGGTTTAGATAATCGTGGAAGTTCATCATTCCCCTTGCAAGTATTCTGTGATGACTGAAAGCCAGGTGATTTCGCGTTTGAAACGTACCTGATCCAATCCAGAGCGAGTTTCAACTGTAATGAAATCATTCGTGTGTAAATCGTCCAATGTGGATCGAACATCCTTTTCATTCATATAAAAGATTCGACCTGGACTATAAATCTTGTCTACAAACAAAGGAACCTCTAACGATGAAGCGCCTTCAAAATATTGATCTCTATAGGCCAATAATGCACTCAAAAAAACTAGGCTCGGTACACCACCAAAAATACAATTGACTTCATAGTTTCCAATTTCAGATTTGAACAGAATCCCTAATGGAGAGAATATCGTTTCGGCGTAACTTTTAAATATTCCCCCAATCTCTTGCGGCACTTTTGTTTTTAATGTCTTTTCAGACCAACGGCCAATAAAAGGGGTGAATGCTTTTGCTACTTGATTGATAGATATTTCTTGCCCGTCTTGAAGAACTTTATTAAATATATTACTCCAAAGAACCAATTTGGCATTCGAAGATAATAAGTAGTGGATAAACCAAAGGCAGCCGAGGTCGTCCCAATACGGAGCAAATTTGTGTATGATTTTTCCGAAGTTAGTTAGCCGATTTCGGGATGTTACCAAACCCGCTTTTATCAAAACATTGATATTGCCTTTTACACGTTCAAGAGGAATTGATAAGTCTTGAGAAATATGTTCCCGACCTATTAATTTGTCGGTTTCGCTCTGCTCTTCAAGATATGAAATAATCCTTGTAATATGAATTTGCTGCATTTCATATCCGCGTGTTAGTGCTAATAAACTACCTTCTGGTAACGCGTCTTGGGACATTTCTGAAATCTGACTTGTCAATTGAAGTGGTTCAAGCCGTTGATCATCAGAATCATGAGGATCATTGGAGTCAAGATCGAATAACCTAAGTTGCCCTGTCATGTCCTACCTCATTCTTCATCATCAAATTCATCTTCTTCCCCATCGTCTTCTGCCACCGCACCCTGAGCAGCCTCCTCAGCCGCAATTTGCTGATTGAGGGCGATCAGGCGGGTAAATATCTCTCGTTGGGCATCCCGGGCAGGCATATATCGAATTTTACCGCGGTCGTTGGGATAAAAATCGTGCTGCAGATCGATATCACCCCAACCATAACAGGCCAGAACGGCCTGATCCATTTCCGCATGTAATTGACGCATGGTTTGAATATCATCATCCCAACAACCCGGATCATGGAAGCGATTGTAGGTTTTGGTGAGACCCAGTTGGGTATCAATTGTCACCTGCTGGCAATGCTTATAATAGGTTTCGCCGATATTCTCGGCAAGCGTCATAGCTCTTTGTACTGGTTGTTGTGGGAAGGGAAAGGTTTGGAAGCAATCGGTTGGGGTATATCTAACATCTGTTCTCATAGTTGAAGCTTGTCTACGAAGCCATATCTCATGAACACCAGATTGTAATAGTGCAAAATGGTAATAATCATCATAGGCAAAAATAACGCAAGCAATTGAAAATACTTGATTATTTGGCACTAACGCTAGAATATGCCGTTCACTAACCATACTTCTAGCTAATACTCTAGAAAGATTTTTTGTGCTATGCCTTAGTCCTTTACGGTAATCACCGTAAAGCCACCAATTTTTTTTGTGACTTATTCTATTCACTTTGTCCCGCTCAGGTTTTACATTTTCCCGAACAATTTTCATAAGTTCACTATGTTGGCTTGATTTCTCATAACTCCAATCATGGAAACAGATGGCATATCGATCGCTCTGTTGATTTAAATCATTATTAATATCTATGCCACTCAAATAAGGGAAAAGACATTCCTTATTGTCAGCATTCATATTCATTAGATTAATTGCTTCTTGAGTATCTAGAAGAAATCCATTGCTATGTAAGAAATCCCCATTAAACGCTTTTGATTTATTTTGCTCCAAACGCTTAGGCTGTATTTCTTGCCAATCGTCCAACCAAGATGAAATAAACGATACATCAACTCCATCTAAAGTTAATTTGTCTAGAAATTCTTTGTTGTCTCGATCCAACCTGGTCAGAGAAACAAGGTTTACTTCGACATTTGCATCGCCACCCCAAGTTACAAAACGTTCAGCATAATTAACTACGCCACCTTGTTTTAACAATATTGAAAGACCTGTTTCTCTCGTGTCGCCTTGAGCAATTGTATTTGTTGCTACCATTCCCAAAAAGCCGTGATAGCTCAAAAGTGAAAATGATAACCTAAAGAAATATGAACATAAATCAGCAGCGCCCTTAGTAGGCGAATAATTATCCTTGAGAAATGTTAAAAATTTCCTCCCAAGCTGAGTGCTAATTTTTTTCCCGCCCAAAAATGGGGGATTACCACTAACAATGTCAAATCCACCAACATCTTCTTTGTCACTAAAGAAAACTTCTGAGAATTCCAGCTCCCAGTGAAATGGGAGCTGCTCACCAATCAATTTCACCCCTTGGTTAATAGATTTTTGTTGAGCGTCGGATAACATTTCAAGACCAGAAGATTCAACAGCGGTCACAATATTGCGCAGTTCATGGTCTTTGACTTTCCAACCCATTTTTCTCGCAACCAGTAAGTCTCCGATTTCCTTGTACGGCTTTAGGGCTTCCTGAACTTCTTCATAAGAGATTTCTTGCGCATCCACATCCTCGACACGTTCAACAACCTTTTCGGAAATCTGGGCTAATTTTTGATTGGCGCGGTAAAGGGTTTGCATCACCTTGGGGATTGTGCGAAAGCCATACTGCCCCCTTTCTTCGGCAATACGCGTTCTTGCTGTTACCTGGTTCAAGGCATCGTCCGCAAGAACTGTTAAGATCTCTTCCAGACTCACGCCTAAGAGACTGTTCCCTTGCTTCAAGCGATGATCCAAAAACGAAAGTGGGTGGCCAAATTGCATCGTCGCCAGCCAGAGCGAGAGCTTGGCCAGTTCTACCGCCATATTGTTGATATCCACCCCATACAGGCATTGCTCCACCACCAACCGCCGCCAATAATCCGGATCCAGATTGATGTCAGGATTTTCCCAGTGGGTCAAAGTTAGAGATTCGAGAATGAAATTTGTCAGGGTATGAGCGATATGCACCAGGAAGTGGCCGCTGCCCATCGCCGGGTCGCAAATGCGCAGCGAAAGCACTTGTTCCTGCACAAAAGTTTCCAATTCGCTGTCCAGACGCAGCTGCAATCGCAGGCGGGTATCTTCATCGGGCGTATCTTCGACATCCTGCCACATCTGCTGAAATTGTGGTTGATACTCAGCCCAACGGGCATCCAATAATCGTCCAACAGTTTGCTGCACGAGTTTTGCAACCAACTCCTCGGCAGTATAGTGTGTGCCGGTTGATTTGCGTTCGTGCGGGCTTTGCGCAAAATACACTTTTCCAGGTTGGATGACCTCATCATTGGGTTTCTGGCTGGTTTTGGCAGCCGGCAAATATTTGACCTTACCGTTTTTATCCCGCCGGGCTAATAATTCTTCTTCAGCAATAAAGAGTTTGTATTCGATCATGCCTTCATACAAACTACCCAGGTGACGCACAGACAGATCTCGGCAATCGATGCGCTCTGGCGTTTCTGTGCCTTTTTCTTCCAGTAAGAAGGACAACTCATACAGCGCTTCGGCCAGGTAAGTATTATTGATCTGGTAATCTTTGAGATAGGGTTTATCCTTATCTTCAAACAACCCGCCATTGTAAGGTGGAATCCCCAAATATTCATCACTGAAATGGATGGCGTTGAATAAGGTGCTGAGCTGCTCCCAAAGACTTGATGGCGTCAACGAAGATTGACTGGGGTGCTGGCACAGCTCGACAGCTTCATCCACAATCCGAGAGAGACTCACGGATTGATAATCGGGCCGATCCATGGGTAACAAGCCGCGTGCTTCGGCATAGAGAATAAACAGCAGCCGGTACAGCAGATAGGTGGCATCGCGATAGATGGCGGCGCGCTCATCTTCTGAAAAAGATTTTGAGCCTTCTGGGTCCACGGCATTCACGAAGCCCATACAAAGCTGCGCCATGATGCCATCTCCGCCCCCTGGGGTCGCTAAATTGTCACTGACGGTGGTCTTTAGATAGGCTTCTGTGGCCTCCGTTGCTTCAACCGATTTTTTCAGGAAAGCATTCAGAGCATTTTGACCGGTGGCTTCATCGCGTGCGAAACCATCTTCCAAGCGGAACAGGCGATAAAACAAATAGGCTGCCAGGGGATCATTTTCCCCATTCAGCAGGCTGTACAAATCGATTTCGAGATAGGCTTCATAGCGGCGTAGCGCGCTGGCATCCAATAAGCGCCACTGCACACCATTGGTCAGGATCACCCAGCGCAAATTGAGTTCTGCCTGCTGGCGTGCCAGATTGACGGCATGAATCATCCAATGCTGGCCTTTGGGCAATTGCCCATCCTCGGTGCAGCCATCCAGATTTTCTCCAGCCGGCACCACATAGCACAGGGCTAAGGGCGTTTCTCGATCCCAGGGAGCGACTACAAACCAAGCATTTTCATCCAGATCAGATGGTATCAAATCCAGCGTTTGCTGGTTGAGCATCGGCTGCACCCAGTTCTCGGCGATCCGTTGTGGAGATTCAAAGTTTTCCTCGCTGTACCAATCACGGGCACTTTCATGTACCAGATAGCGCGCCGCCGCCAGTTCATCTTCGGTTGGCTTTAAGTTCTTGAGAAATATGTTATTGAAGAGCAGGTAGTTTGAATAAGCCATGTTTAGATATTATATTTGCCGGCGCGCAGCTTGTAAGGTTCTTTGCCGCCTTCAAGATGGTCGATCACCGATTCGCGTACGTCTTGGGAATCAATCGCCCCAACGTGGAAGATTTTTCCAGATTCGGCTCCAGCCTTGAGCACAATAAACTGATCCGAATCCCCACCGACGGCTACACTGGAATTATGGGTGGTCAGAATAAACTGGCGATGATCTTTCCCCCGGCGCAACTTCTTGGCCACATCTTCCCAAACAGAGGCGATATCCAAGGCATCTTCGGGCTGGTCGATCACCACTGGCATTGTCCCGTCACACAAAGCAATGATCAATAAAGCAGTGCATTTTTGCCCGACAGAAAGTTCATTAAGTTCTCCATAAACCCGGCCTTCTTTACGGAAACGGATGGTGGGCACATCGGTTGGGTAAGCGTTGTGCTGCAAAGCGAGCACCTCGGTAAAATCGTCGCTTGACCAGAGTTTCTCTATTGTTCTCTCAGCCCAGGTTTCGGATAGTTCTGCCTCGTTCTTCAAATGAAGTACGTTACGATCCAGGATCAACTGAACAAACCGGCGCGGCTGTACATTTTGAGCAATTTTCCGACGATCGCTGACGCTGGGGGCATTGCTCCCGCCCTTGAGTAGATCAACCAATTTTTCTTCAAAGCTGCTGCGATCGGCAGCATGTTCGAGTTCTACTTGCAGCTTGCCATCCGAGAGTTCCGTCAATTGCTCATATTTGGTCTTGCGGGCTTCATAGTAACGGCGATGGGCACGCTCAAGATCATCCAGGAGCTTCTCCCGCCGATCCAAGATGGTGGGCAAATCTTTGAGCATTTTTTTGAGATCACCAGCCTCTTTATCGTACTCGGCTTTTTGCTTCTCTAATTTCTTGCGCTCGCGTTCTTTTGCTTTTCGATCTCCGCCAATTTCCTCAAGCAGTTTTTGATACTCGGCCGAGAGCTTATCAAATTCGGGCATCCAGACCATGATGACATCGCTGATTTGGGCTTTATACTTACCCAAATCTTTCATGATGGCTTCAAGGGCTTTTATCGTTCTCCCTTGGGCCTCTTCGGCGGTTTTTTGGGCTTGCTTCAGCTCCGCATCCCCACCTAAATCATCTGGCAATTTGTCAAGTTTATCTTCTTTGATTATCTGGATCTCATCCCGAATTTCATCAATCAAGCCGCTGACATATTCATAACGCGCGTCGAAGGTGGCCTTCTTGATCTCGGCCTTTTCGAAAACGTTGAAGATGGGATTTTCCAGTGATTTTCTAAGGGCTCTGATTTTAGCATGCAGGGTATCAATTTCAACCTGAATGCTTCCCATCCGATCGCGCGCCTGTATTGCAGATGCGAGGCGGATGTCATTTTCAGCTAACTTTGCCCGGATCCCAGCAATCTCCTGTTCGTGGGAACGGGGATCGATGAAACGGTCGATCAATTGGAGTTGAGCATTTTTGTTCTCAGCGATTTTGATAACTTCTGTTTGGCTATATGCCAATATCGGGAACATTGCTGGAATATCGCCTTTGTATTCCTCCCCTGAGCCGACATTGGTGCAGGTTTGGTGTGTCTCTAAGTGCTTATCCTTTCGAACATCCAGGAGTTGCCGCTCTATATGGTATTGGACGCCATCTGCCTGTTCGTAAACAACTTCAACAGTGTTACCGATTTCCAGGCGTTTTTCCAATTTCTTCACATGGTCTTCGTGCAACTTGGGGTCTTCGGGTGGTTGATGCAGGGCGAAGCGCAAAAATTCAATGGCCAGCGATTTTCCAACCCCCTTGCCTCCGATAATACTGTTCAGCCCTTGGTGGAACTCAAACGCTTGACTCCGCAAGAAACCGGATTTCCCTATCCCCATCCTGACAATTCTTTGATACCCAACCTGCTGATAGCAATCCTTCAAACAAATCCGGGCATCGGGGTCATTGAATGCCTGGCGCAAGCCCTCAAGATTAACTTGTTCAATATTAAACCAAGAGTGTAATTTACCCAGGCCAGCTATGGAGTGCTTGGTAGGTTGGTCAGGATCAGGGTTGTCAGAAGCCTGGTAATAGGCAGGAAAACGCTGGATATGGTGCTTTTCATCATACCCTTCGGGATAGCCATCGTTGACAATCTCAACGGCGTCATATTTTGCCTGATTGAACAAATCGCGGCAATTTACAGGCACCCCAACTTTACCGTCATCTTTTAGTTTCGAAAGTTCAAAGAACGCACCTTTTGGGGCATCGATATGGGCGAGAACCGCCAAACCTCCCAATTCATGAATCTGCTCGATGACTGCATAAACGCTCTCTTTACAAAGTGCATCTGATTTGCCATATTCTGCGGACTTAATTTTGATGGCCCCCAGGAAATTTTCGACATGTTTTTGATCAACAGATGGATCAAAGAGTGCTGCCAGGTGATACCCCTCACTCATGGAAATTTCGACCCCAGGAAAAACAACCAGTCCAGAGTCCTGCGCGGCCGCCTTCATCTGATCAACCCATTCTGCCGTGTTATGGTCTGTAACTGCGATGCCAGCCAGCCCTTGTTCTATGGCTGCCTGAACGATTTGTTCCGGTGTTTGATCTTTATGCAGGTAGCATTTCGAAGCTGGAGTATGGGTGTGAAGATCGAGCTTGTAAAATTGGAGACCTGACATATCTACCTCCCACTTTTCCGCGTGATCGAATGAATTTGAAGAGATTTTATGGTATCACCACTTATCGCAAGCGAGCGAAATGTATCCTGAGGCAGTAATCAGTGAGTTCTACTTTGGATGTGTAGTCAGCCTATGCGAAGGTCAGGCGCATTCGGTGAATAGATGCATTGAAGAATCCTCCCATGCTGCGACCAGCCCTCGCAGGCGACAACTAGGCGAGGTTTATTGTTAAAACTTAGTATATCATAGCGTTAGGATCCACTGCCTATATAAACACGAATAACCTGTTCATTTCCCCCCATCACACTGGTACATCTACATCAAAAACGTATCCAACCCCTCTCACACTGGTAATCCATTTCGCGCCTTGAGGGAAAGAATCTAGTTTCCCGCGCAACCGGCTGATCAATGGGCGCAGGATTTCAGGAGCTTCATCATCGCTTACTTCAAACCCTTGAAGCAAAAATACCAACTCTCCGTGTAGCATCACTCGCCCCCAATTGGTCACAAATATCTCTAGAAGCTGCGCTTCAGTTGGTGTCAAACGCTCCTTTACCGCCCCGCGCCACATTTCACGCCGGGTAAGATCGAGCGAAACCCCACCTGGCAAAGAAATAACTTTTAGAGAAGATTTTGGCTTTCCAGTATACCCCATCATGTCTTTCAGCTTCTGCACGGTGTCGTCAAGCTGCTCCACCAACAACCGGACGCGCTTCTCTTTATCCAATCGCGCCAAGGCCTTAGTGATGCTGACCAGGATTTCATCAGAATCAACGGGCTTGAGAATGTAATCGTGAGCGTTGTACCTGATGGCCTCGATCACTGTTTCCATCGAGCCACCCTCAGCTAATAAAATGATCTTGGTGCCAGGAGAGATTTTTTGGGCATTTTGTAGCAATTTGATGCCGCTCATGTCGGGCAGATCGAGGGCTATTAGCGTTACGCTGATTTCTTTGGATTCGAGGGTGTCTAATGCGGATTGCCCAGCAGTTGCTGATGACACCCCATATCCCTCCTTCAGCAACATTGCTGATAGGGATTCTTGTGTGGTTTTATCTTCGCTAACAATCAGAATCATATGAGTCATTTACGCTTTATTGAGATCTGTTCTGAAGTAGGGCGAAGTCAACATCAGCCCCGTCTAGCAGACTTTAGATAGCATTGGAGCTATATTTCTATAACATCCCAATAATCTCCAAATATTTCTCGAATTTCGTCTGGATTGTGAATTATTTTCTTATTGCGCGCACCGATTGTATTCTTATGAATAGCTACACATAACAAATGTGTAGGCCGGCTCATAGCGACATACGCCATTTTCAATGAACGTTTCTGCGTAACGTTCAAATTTCCGTGACTAGAATCGGGGTAAAAACAGTGAATGACATTGCTAACATCATAACCATTGTTAAATGTTTCCAAATACAAAGTTGCGGTATGAGTTTCCCCCTTCACACCATGTATCGTATCTACAACAAAAGGAACGCTTCCAGGTAACACTATTTGTGAGGTTTCGTCATTATGAGACGAGTTGGCTTGGCTACCTCTCTCAAAAAATATTTGTGCTATGGAATCACTCACTCGAAAACCAAACTTATTATCTTTTGCTAGCCGATTAAATAGAAAATCCTTGATTTGCTCAAAAACATCATCTCCTTGAGAAAGCAATAATACCCATCTTGCCAGATTTAACTTCAGTTCATCCAGTAAATCAGGGATCTCTTCGTCCAAATAGCTAAAAAAAGAAGATGCTGTGAAGTATCGTCCATTCACACGAGTCACACTGTTTATTTGAAGAAATCGGAGAATTCCGTCAACGATGGCCAATGAATATGCCCTAGCATTTATGTCTTTACAAGCACCTAGGTTAATAAAGTCTTCTAAGCTATCCCGAACGGTTTTTCCCTTTTGTTTGCGCTCATTAATATATGCTGGCCAATAATTGCCTATTCGATGCTTACTTTCATGTTCTTTGCCTGCCCACCCAACAACCTTTATGGGGTTTTCGGAAATGTCATGCAAATCATGCTTCACGACTAATTCGCAAAACTTCGGGATAACCTGAGCGATATCAGCGTCGTCAAAGAGTATCAATATCGGTTTGATTTCCGGCTTATCCGGATTCCCATCTAACTCTTGCGGGGATAATGCGATATTTTTAATTGCGTTTGCGACTGGTTGTGAGAGTCGCTTACTGCCATTGATGTAAACAACGTTTTCGGGCTTCCAAACCAAATCTTCCTTCACATCATATGTATATATAGCCTGGTTTTGATCCCCAATGCGCTGTACAATAGTTAGGTCTGAGTGAAAAATGGCATCCAGTATCCTATTTTGATGAATGTCTGTGTCTTGCATCTCGTCAACAAAGACATATTTAAATCTCAAAGACAAGAGTATACCTATCTGTGGGTATTTCAGTAGATACTCATTTGCTAGAGTATAAGCATCATCAAAACAAAGATACCCCTTTTCTAGCACGTGGAGCTTATGTTTCTCAATATTTTTGTAGGTGGGTGAATCTTGCCCCAAAAATGGTCTTTCGTCGTTTAGCGATTTGGAGATTATGAATTGATCAAAGGAAAATCTGAGATTTCGAACATCAGTATATTTTCGCTGTCGGAGCCACCGGACAGCTTTTCTAATTTCTTGGTCCTCTGACCGGATCACTTCATAATAGAATTGCTCATTGTCAATAGCAATCGGTCGTTTCCCATACTTGTCAATAAATGCTGGTATTGCAAGAAATTTATTGACAAAAGTTTGTATAGTTCCAACATAATTGGGGTATTGGAAAATTCCACTTGAACGTTTACTAATACGTCTCTTTATTTCATCAATCGCGGCATTAGTATGTGTAAGAACACAAATACCCGTATTATTAGGAAGTGGTATCTTTGATGACATTATCAACAATTTTGCCAAAAGCGCAGTTGTTTTGCCGCTTCCTGGGCAAGCTTGTACATCAAGAGTATCCAATGAACGAATAAAACTTCTACGTTCCTCACAAAATTTAGCACCTTGAGGAAGTAAAAACGCCTCCGCTTTATCTATATCATCATTTGTGATTTCAAGCGACATTGGTTATTCCCCTGCTGCATGCTTGATAGCTTCTACGATATATCCCAAATATTCATCGGATTTCAAAAGTGGCTTGTATTTTTCCTTATCTACCAATAGAAATTCCGTTAGCCATTGAGCAGTTATCGCTTTAGAAATTCTGTTAGTAAGCATAGTAGAGTAATATATCCTAAAGGCAATCTCATTGTCATTTAGATCTTCATCAGCTACATCTTTTTTGAATTGCGTAATTGCCTTTTCTATCTCTATAAGCTTCTCTACAGTCACACTATATTTATTGCTATTTTGTTCTTTCTGGGCGCATAAAATCGCCTTTAGTAACAACCAACGAAATTTCTGGCTTGACGCAATAGCATATTCCAAAGTCCAATTTGGCGAAACGAAGGTAGTGACCCCTGGCCCATCATACAACTGTTTTTTCTCTTCTATCGCATTCTCAATTTTTTTATCAGACCAAGTCTCCGCATTTGGATCAACCAATTTGTATTCATCTGGGCGGATATCAAGATCAGTCAAAACTGAAACTGGAATGCCTATGCTATCACCTGAAGGTCTCTGATAGATTTTTGAATATCTTAAAAAGGCGGTGCTCCCAACATTTACTATTGAGACCCCATACTTAGATAATGGATATCCAATGATTTCAGCAATAGCAGGTATTAATAAGTTTTCTGCATCTCCCTCAACCAATAATATGCCTTTCGCAAAAAAAAGGTTAGCTTTGGTAGAGTCTAAGAACCTTTCTAAAAAACGATAATCTCCCTTCTCAAGTAGCGTAAAACCATCTCCCATTGGGAATACATTATCACTCTTGCATATTATTAGGTTTTTCAGTTTCAGCTTAGATGACAAAACAGGGCTGTGCGTTGTAAGAATCAACTGAATACCCGAGGTGACTGATTCGCTTTGAAGATATTCAATCAACCTTAGTTGAGCTTGTGGATGTAAATGGGCTTCAATTTCTTCAATCAACCCTAGTCGTAACCCGGTATATCCAAGTTTTTTCAGTAAAAGTAACTCAGCCGCAATAAAAAGAAGGTTGTTTGAACCTAATCCGGGTTCTATGATGATCTCAGTATCGTTATAAATATGCTCTATCACACTTAATTGTAATCTCTCTAAAATGCTTTTGAGCCTCATATCCGCTACTGTAAATCGAGAACTAAGAGGTGAATTTCTATCGGAAAACTCTTCGAGATAAGAGTCAATGGCCTCATGCAATTGTTTTCCAGGTTTTTCGTCTGGAGAACCTTCCTCAAAATACTCTTTTATCTGTGTATTAGCGATTGAGATTATATGAACAAGTTCGTGATCATCCTTTTCGGCAAACGCATCATGGCTATCTAAAATTTGAGAGATTCTAGAACCTTTTCTTGGGGCTAGTTCGCTTTCGGCATCTCTCAGAGGTTTTAAGTAAGTTGCGCGGAGTAAATCCCTAGCTCCTGAATCTAAATAAGCTCCTTCCGCAACTCCAGCTTTACACTCGCCATTGATTTTCCTTCCATCCCGTGTCGCAGTTAGAAAAACACGTAGCCAATAACCCTGTTCATCTATTGAAAGCCACTCAATAAAGTTTTTGGCTTCAAGGTCGCTAAATCCTCGAAAGATACACTCTATTGTGAATACTGTAGCTCTACAACTTTCCTGATCACATCCTGTTGGGAGATGGAAATCATCAATGCTTAAACGCATATAATCATAGCTTCGGGTGTATAAAACGTATTTGATAGCGTCAATGATAGCGGTTTTTCCAGAGTCATTCTCTCCAACCAGAAGATTCAAGTTCTCGTTGAAGTAGAGGTGTAGACTTGGGGAAATCCCCCTATCATTTTCAAATTGACCGAACTTCCTGAAATTCCGAATCTTTAATTCTGATAGATACATATCGCATTCTCAACGAAGGTACAACTACCCAAATATTCATTGCATAACCTTGGTTTCAGACGCAAGGTGGATGTGATCCTAAACAGCTTTTCTCACTATTAAATTGGGGGAAAATTGCGGTGCTAAACCTCGGGTGATAGCCCGGCTGTGTTGGTGTGGGGTGAATCATGCAGACTAGATTCAAGATGAATATTTTTCATCATCCACTTTGAAAACATCGAATAATTCCGCTTTTCTAAACTCCAGCGCTTGATTATACAAAACAAATGGAGAGAACTCTTTCCCGCGAGTTACAAAATAGACATACCCTGCAATTACAAAAGCAAATCCGAATAAATATGTCCACGGTTCAAGCAAATCCCAACCTAATTTTTGTATTAGCAGAAAAAGAATAACCCAAACTGCTGCCAAAAGTGCTATCCCAGCCCAAAGCCGTCTGTTTATTTCTCTCTTGGCGATTTTTTCAAGTTCTCGTTGAATAGGTCTCTTGCATAAGTGTGTCATAATAGGTGAATGAGATACGAAGAAATCAAAGACTGGAAAGACGCTAACTTCAAAAGGCTAACAGGTGTAAAACCAAAGACATTCGCCAAGATGCTAGTTGTTCTTGAAAAAGAACTCCGGAATTTTGGTCGTCCACCAAAATTGACCCGTGCAGACCAATTACTGATGACCTTGATGTACTGGCGAGAATATCGTACCCAGTTTCACATCGCAGGATCATATGGCATCAGTGAAGCAACAGTTTGTCGCACGGTCAACAAAGTAGAAGATGCATTGATGCGTTCAGGAGAGTTTCGTTTGCCTGGAAAGAAAGTCCTCCAGCCAAGTGATACACTCATTGAAGTTATCCTGGTTGATGTCAGTGAACAACCAATTGAACGCCCAAAAAAAAGCAAAAGCGATACTATAGCGGCAAAAAGAGACGCCATACCCAGAAAGCACAAGTAATTATTCGGCAAAACACGATGGAAATCATTGCAACCGCTTTTGGTACTGGCAGCAAACATGATTTTCGCTTGTTCAAAGAGAGCTATGCTGGCATAGCCCAAGATATTCTATGTTTAGCAGATACAGGATATCTTGGCATCAAGAAACTTCACACCAATAGCCAGATCCCTGCCAAGAAATCCAAACTTTATCCGCTCACACCTGAGCAAAAAACTGCTAATCGAGAACTGGCAAGGCAACGTAT
>JACKQG010002636.1_pt1 | contig 23095 bp, 20 predicted proteins | sample 8237621 | NCBI WGS metagenome assembly JACKQG01 (sample SAMN15677084, study PRJNA649215) | marine metagenome | biome: marine; feature: Black Sea; material: saline water; isolation source: suspended particulate matter (SPM) from the Black Sea western gyre | collected 2013-06-09/2013-06-10 | depth... | reverse complement strand
TTTAGGATGTTCCGGCGCATTAACCAGGAGCTATCCGTGCATAAATAAGTAAATAATCCATACTGTTAAAATAGTTATTTACTTATTTATGGACGTCCCGAAAGATCCCACGGAACTTCAACACCTTGATAAACAAAATAACGAACTGTAATCAATCAAAACCACAGGTGAGCAAACCGCGAAAGAGGCTGTTGTCATTTCCCCAAGTCGGGGGTGCAGCTCATCTCGCGGTCCGTTATAAGGCAATGAAATAAATTGGGAGGGATTCGGAATGTGGGAAAGTTAAAATTTCGGATCTATCCCGGCCTGCTCCCCGCAGCGAAGCACTGACGCATGTCAGAACCCCTGCCCTTCAGGGCGGAAAGCTTCGCTGAAATTTCGCCGGTGTTCAATTCCAGCGGGTTATGCCTACGCTAAATTTCTGTCTCGAATCAACTGGATGAAAAACCTTTTAAAACAAGCAGTCATCCGCCTGACGGAACAAGATCTTCTGTAAGAAGAAGGATTGTCATGAATCTTATGGGAAGAATAAAGGTATTGGGTCTAATTATATTTTGCATATGGGCCGGTTTTTACTTTTACCAAAAGTGGACATCTGAAACCCTTTGGGGCATACTTTTTGTTATTATATTTATTGCCGATACCGATGCAATCGCTGTGATTTTGAATGGGGAGAAAAACCGCCCCCCGGTTACAGACTCAATTCGCCGCCACTCTCAAATGAGAACGAAAAGATGGATTGACACGGCCCTGCATTTCTCGCCTCATTCTCTATTCCTGGCTTTCCTTGATGTGGAACTGGCAGCAAATGGGCGCCTCATGCTCGCCCGCAGGGTGAAAATTTTTGAGAAATAATTAACAGATCGCGTGGGACAAAGTGTAACCTTATCGTTTTAGATAAAGTTATAGATAATACACTGTTTTTTCGAAATAAACAAAGTCTTCTCAATAATTTTCATGAAATGTTCAGGCTAAAGTATCAAGCCACATAAGGGATATCCCGGTATTATTGTGTGCCGATGAAAAACGGCCGGAAAGTTTTTTCATCCCTTGCAAGCGCCGTGTGGATCTCTTCAAGAAGTCTTGTTTTATCTACAGGAAGCCGGCCTTCCAGGTTGATATAGTTGGTGTAGTGGTCGCTGGTAAGAAAGGATGAGACCGTTAAATTCCGGATAAGTGTTTCGGTTTCCCGCAGAACTTCATGGGGGCCGAGCATTTGAAAGGAGCCGTTTTGAATTTGCTTAAGAAGCGGCGTGTTTATTTTGGGCACAAAGGTACGGATCCTGATGAACTGCGGTTCAATGGCATTCAACACCCTGGCTGTTTCTTCGGCATGGAACACGCTTCGCTCTTTGCCGCCGATCCCCAGGATGACGTAAAGACTCAGTTCCATACCGGCCGCCATGACCCATTTGCCGGCCTCGATCTGCTGGCGGCTGTCGATGCCTTTTTTGATTCGTCTCAAAATAACATCGTCACCGGATTCCAGCCCCACGTGGATTCTGGACAGCCCGGCTTCAGTTAGGCGTTTTAAGCCCTCCGGGCCCTTTTGATGGATGTACTGCGATGAACCGTAGACCGTGATACGTTCCAAACCCGGGAACACTTGGCCGGCAAAGCGGCAGATTTCGCAAAGATCTTCCGTTTTCATGGCAATGGCGTTGCCGGCCGGGAAAAAGAGGGTGCGAACGTGTGGCCCGTAGAGGTCACGCGCCGCTGAAATATCCTCTTTGATTGCATGCACGGCCCGCGTACGATATCTGGGTTCTTTTTTGTACACCATGCAGAAGGTGCAGCGATTGTGCGGGCAACCAACCGTTGCCTGGATCAACAATGAGTCCGCCTCGCTGGGGGGGCGGTATATGGGACCTTCGTAATGCATTATTCAAAAAGCTTCCGGTATTTTCCGTAGCTCTCCTTTTCAAGATCGGCCTTGGGAATGAACCGCAGGGCGGCCGAATTGATGCAGTAGCGCAAGCCCGTGGGATTGGGCCCGTCGTTAAATACATGGCCCAGGTGCGAGTCGCCGTGCTTGCTGCGCACCTCGGTGCGCACCGTGAAAAAGCTCCGGTCATTGTGTTCAACGATGTTCTCCGGATCCAGCGGCCGGCTGAAGCTCGGCCAGCCCGTTCCGGATTCGAACTTGTCCGTGGAGCTGAAGAGCGGTTCGCCCGAAACAATGTCCACATAGATGCCGGCCTCATGGTTGTTCCAGTATTCGTTGTCAAAGGGCGGCTCGGTGCCGTTCTGCCGGGTGATTTTGTACTGCATGGAAGTCAACCGCCGCCGCAGCTCCTTGTCGTCGGGAACGGTGTACATGGCTCCCGGCTTGATCTTATCCTCCGTTTTTTGATCCATACTCCTGACCTGGTGAAAGCCGAATAGAACCGCTGCCAGGACAATAATTGCAATAGTTACGCTTTTCATGCGACACCTCCCTATATTTTGGTACATGGGTTAAGTTAATACGCTTTCGGTCCAAGTCGAGACCCGTGCCCGATTTTTACTTGGACATATATCGGTTCTCAATATGCCTTTCTTATTTGATAACGGGTTATTCAAAGGGTTGTTTCGACACACTGAAACGGTTGGCCGGTTTGCCCGTTGCCCCGTACATCAGTAAAAACCGGCAAACTGGACACGGGCAAACGGGTAAACCCTTGTAACAATGCTACAGCATGTTCGTTCCTTACAGTTTGTTCAATCGGAACATATTTTTGAGAACTACCATAGTATAAGACATCAAGAAAAGGGGGTGTAAAGATCGTGTAAAGATTTGCGAACGGATGCTGTGCAGGCAGTAAATGCGTCAACCGGTTTGCCGAGAAATGTCCGTAAACTTAAAACGTTCGTAAAAAGGAAATTTTTTACTTTTTATGGAACTATCAGGATTACATTTTCAAAATTCGCTTTGCGACTGCTTCGGCACAGCGCTCGCCGTCGACGGCCGAGGAAACGATACCGCCGGCGTATCCGGCGCCTTCGCCGCACGGAAACAGGTTTTCGATTTGGATATGTTGAAAGGTTCCGGCCTGACGCGGAATTCGAACGGGCGAAGATGTTCGTGACTCGACGCCTATCAACACCGCCTCGTTGGTAAGGTAACCCCGCATCTTTTGATCGAAAGACAGCAAGCCTTGCTGCAGCCGCTTGCCGATATGCTCCGGAAGCCATTGGTGCATGGCCGAACTCGCCGTACCCGGACGGTAAGACGATGGCGGCAGATCTTTCGACAAGTGGCCTTGGGTAAAATCGACCATGCGCTGCGCGGGCGCAATTTGACCGCCTCCGCCGTATTGCTTGGCGAGCTGTTCCACATGCTGCTGAAATTTCATTCCGGCCAACGGCCCGAAGCGGGCATAATCCTTTAAGTCCTCCAGGCGAATTTCAACCACCATACCCGAGTTGGCAAATTTCGAATTGCGTGCAGCGCTCGACATGCCGTTGACTACAATTTCCTGGTCGGAAGTGGCGGCCGGCACAACCAAGCCGCCCGGACACATGCAGAAAGAGTATACCCCGCGGCCGGCGACTTGTTTCACCAGGTTGTAAGTCGCAGCCGGCAGGTATCGGCTGCGAACGGTGCAGTGGTATTGAATGCTGTCGATCAGTTGCTGGGGATGTTCGATGCGTACCCCCATGGCAAATGGTTTGGCTTCGATGGGTATATTGCGGCGATGCAGCAACTCAAAAATATTGCGGGCAGAATGGCCTGCGGCTAAAATCACGGCTTTGGCATCAATTCGAGTTCCGGCTTGAGTCATGATGCCGGTGATGCGATTGTCCTCAACTGCAAAGTCTTCCACGCGCGTATGGAAATGTATTTGGCCGCCGGCATCCACAATACTTTTGCGCATGGCCGTAATAATCGGCGGAAGCTTGTTGGTGCCGATATGCGGATGGGCATCGATCAGGATGTCTTCCGAGGCCCCGTGAAAATGCAGCACCTCCAGTATCTTTTGCACATTGCCGCGTTTTTTGGATCGGGTGTACAGCTTGCCGTCTGAAAAAGTACCGGCCCCGCCTTCGCCGAAACTGTAGTTTGAGTCCGGATCTACCCGCTGCTCCCGGCTGATGGCGGCGATGTCTTTGCGGCGCTCGCGCACCGCTTTGCCGCGTTCCAGAATTACAGGCTTTAGGCCGAGTTCAATCAAACGCAGGGCCGCAAAAAGACCGGCCGGCCCGGACCCGATAATTACGGCTTCGGGCCTGTGGGAAACATCTTGATATTCGAAACGGACAGAACCCGGTTCGAGCGGGTTTTCGCTGAAATATACCAGCACACGAAGGTTTACTTTCACTTGACGCTTGCGGGCGTCGATGGAACGTCGTGTTATTTTACTGTAGGTGATGCTTTGCGGATGAATATGCAGCGCACGGGCCGCATGCTGCAAGTAGAATTCTTCGCCGGAAGCATCCTTTGGAGACAATATCAGGTCGATTTCTTTCTTCATGATGCGTAGAATTTTTTTAGTTTTTCCGGAGAAACCCCAAGCAAATAAAGGGTGATCAAGGTCCAGTTTCGCAAGGTGCAATAGACGATCCCTTCTTTTTCCCAGCGGCGGGAAGCAGTCCAGACTTTGCGCGGGACAAATTTGATTTTCAGCCCTTCTTTTTTAATTCGTCGCAGCAGTTCCACATCTTCCATGATGGGAATGTTCTTGAAACCGCCGATGCGATCGAAAAGTTGTTTTTTAAGGAAGATGGCCTGGTCTCCATAAGGTATTTTTGTCAGACGGGAGCGGAGGGATGCTGTTTTTGCAATCAGTCGAAAAATTTTTTTCCCGGACCGAATCCCCAGATCAAAGGCGCCGCCGGCAACATCGTTGCGATCAAATACTTTGAAAATTTGGTCCAGGGCATCATGACCCAGGTGGGTGTCGGCATGCAAAAACAGCAATACGTTACCGCCGGCGGCCGCGGCGCCGGCGTTCATTTGGGCCCCCCGGCCTTTTTCCCCGATGATCTTTTTGATACCCGAACGGGTTATGACCTTGATGGTATTTCCAACCTGATTTCCGTCCACGACAATAATTTCCAGGTCTCCGCTAAAATCCAGCCCGCAAAGATGATCGAGGGTGGCATTGATAATCCCAGACTCATTGAAGACCGGAATGATGACAGACAACCTGCGGTTCATGCCGTGCTCAACCCTTTTCAAATTTTTTCAAACAATTTTTGGGGGAAAACCGATGCCGGATAAATAGGCAGCGGTATTTACAGCCGTAGTTTGGTGCTGCAAACGGGTTTTGATAAAACGTTCGAGATCCTGGTATGTATCGATGTCGCGCCATTTTGGCAGCACATGGATTTTGCACCCGTTGTTGCTAAAGATTGTCAGGGTTCTTTGATAGACATCTGCGGTTCCCCAGGGCATGTCGTCAAAAATTTCGGCTGAAAACGTATCGGAATTGAAACCGATCAGGTAGTATCCGCCGTCAACCGCCGGGCCGATGACGGCATCATGCTGCGGCAGATGTTCAAAGGCTTCAGCGACCACGCTTTCGGGAAGATCAGGGAAGTCGGTTCCCAGCAGCAGTACCTGTTGAAAGCCCCGGGCAAACGCTTCGGAAAAAGCGTTTGCCATCCTCTGGCCCAGGTTGCGTCCCTGTTGGGGCAGTAAAGACAGGTCGGGCCCCAGCCATCCGGCAACATCAGCCCGGGCATTGGGGGGGTAAAAACAGATCATCACATGATGACCGCCTCTTTGCAGGAGCCCTAAAATATCCGCCACAAAATGCTTATAAAGGTTGACAACGACGTCTTTATCCAAAAATTGCGCAAGTCTTGTTTTTACGCTGACTTTTTGCGGAACTTTCAAAAAGACAAGGACGCATTGACGGTTACGGTGATGGGATGGGGTCATGATATTAAGTATGCTAGCGTTAACGTTGGCATAAACCTTAAATGTAAAAATTGACCTTGGCTTTCATGCCTGCTATACGTACTATGCCGGTGTTAAATCTTCAACACCATTTTGCAGTTATTATATTATCACCAGTGGGCTTAGGTAGTTATTGAAAAATTGCCGACAACCGAGCTGTCGAACCATGCCGCATGTCAAGATTGAAACAATTCGATTATGGGTGTTTTTGGGAGGGCTGGCTTTTTTCCTGTTGCTGGAGCTGGGCATTCCCTACCGCAAGGGTACGGTTTCCAAGCTGAAACGGTGGTTGATCAATTTGGGAATGACCGTTATAAACAGCCTGGTGCTGTATCTTTTGTTTGCTTCCGCAATCATCCAGACAGCCCGTTATGTTTCGGAAAAACAGATCGGGGTGCTGAACCTGGCGGCAATGCCGTCTTGGGCCAAAACCCTGGCCACGATTGTCTTTATGGATTTCATGCTGTATGTCTGGCATTTTTTGAACCATGAAATGCCGCTGTTGTGGCGGTTTCACCGGGTCCACCATACGGATTTGAACATGGACGTGTCTACAGCCACTCGTTTTCATATCGGGGAATTGGCCGTATCTGCAGTCATAAAAATTTCATTGGTATTTTTTTTAGGAGCGGATGTGTTCGGCGTTGTTATCTTTGAGACCTTGCTGGTGCTGGCAGCACAATTCCATCACAGCAGTCTGAAGGTTCCGGCGTGGTTTGAAAAAATCTTCTGGGTTCTTTTTGTGCCGCCTTCCATGCATCGTATCCACCATTCCGTGGTGATTAAAGAACGCGACAGCAATTACGGTACGATTTTTTCGATCTGGGATCGAACGCTGGGGACCCTGGTTTCCGACGTGGATCAGAGCCGCATTCGAATCGGCGTCGGCGGGCATTTTCAGCCCGAAAAACTCAACCTGCACCATCTGCTGATCATGCCGTTTACGCCACCGGCCAAGTAATTGAAATCCCTTAGTAAAACTTTATAAAAAGTATTTAGACCGGATATTTCACGTGCCTGATGCGTTCATTTGCAAGGCACTCAGGGGCGCCGCCGTGGTTTTCTACTGCAAGCCACTGACCCGCCTGCCTTAGTAAGTACGGCGGCCAGGTAACGCAGCAAATGGGAGCATCAGGCAGCGCCCAAAGGGTGAAAATTATTCAGCTTAAGAAGAAAAAGTTAAGGGTACAAGGTGCGACTTGGAAGTTATCGCTATTATTTTCCTTAACTTATTAGTTTTATTCTATAAAATAAGTTTGCTGAAAAATTTTCATGAAATATTCGGGTTAGGGGAGGTAAGGCGTTAGATCCTGCACGTATTCCGTCAGCACCTTGAATCCGCTGTCCTTTAACATCGAGATGGCCCGTTCCCCGTCTTTGGCGGCTACACGCAAAACCAGCTGGTAGATGCCCGGATGCTTTTGCTCCGGCCAGGTGAACAGGCTGCGGATGTTGATGTGGTGTTCCTTGAGGAGCCGGGCTACCTCGGCCAATATGCCGATGCGATCCTCGACCAGAACGGAGAAACGCTTGCTGTCGCCGTTGATGCCGATGGCCTGAAGCAGAACCCCCATGACATCGGTGGTGGTGATGATCCCCACCAGTTTTTCTTTTTCCATTACCGGCAGGGCACTGATCCGGTTTTGCTGCATGATGTGGGCGGCCCGTTCAATGGTTGTGTTCGGCGGAATCGTAATAATTTTTTTGACCATGATCATGTCAACGGTCAACTGATTCAACAGATAATTCAGTTCGTGCACACTCAGGGTAGTGGCCGGAGACGCCCAGCTCTGCTTAAGGTCCCGATCCGAAATAAGGCCCAGCAGTTGATTGTTTTTGTCCACAACCAAGAGATGATTGATTCGTTTTTCAGTAATGATATCCCTTGCCTTTACGATGGTCGTATCAGGGGCCACTGTTACAAGATCGGTATGCATGACGCGGCCGACGTACATAAAGCCACCTCCTTTGTTTGGCGCAAAATTCGCGAAATATCCGAGTTTAGGAACATATGGTTGCTCGTAAACATATGGAAGCCCAAGGCGCGTGTCAAGTAAAATCAAAGGAACTTTATAGCAGCCAACATATTGAAAAGATATTATTTCCATCGAAACCTAAACCTTTAGTTCTTTGCCGATACACTGCGTACGTCTTGTAGCGATTCTTGGCACCACGAAGTACACCAAGAAACACGAAGATTTTTTAGCCGCATCCTGCCTGGCGACGTTGTCAGGCGTTTGCGATTTAATTGACAGTGGACCGTATCTGATTTATATGTCGAAAAAAAACAGAGCGAATTCCAAAAGATAGAAAACGGCGTTAACTTGCCAAAAAACTATCCTATCATGCATACCAAATTATTGTGATATTTTCAATTTCAGATGGCAGGAAATTATGTGATATCCATGCCTTTCTCGGTGATGGCATTGTTGGGGATATTGAGAATACCCCTTTCATGGGTGGTATTTTTGCTATTGCCTTTGACCGTTTTCGCTTTTGATGTGGTAACCAAATCTTCAAAGTAGCACGATGCTTGATGCCAGCCTTCACCCTCAAAATGCCGAACCTCAAAATATGTTGATTTCCTTTAGGAATTTTGTATAAAGATGATTTTGGCAAAAGGGTACGCTCTTAGATTTTAAGTTTCTACAAAATTGAAACCAAACTTTCCCAGCCCGTTGGCGGCAAACGAAGAAAAGGTTCCAGGATGAAGTTTGATATCGTTATCCATAACGGCACCGTTGTTACGGTAAATCCCAATTTTGACATCATCAAAAACGGTCTGGTCTGCATTAAAGACGGTACTCTGGCACGCATTGAAGCCGGAAACGGCGACCTTGCGCTCCCGGAAGCAAAGGATACGATCGATGCCGGCGGCGGTATCATCATGCCGGGTCTGGTCAATACCCATACCCATCTGCCCATGACCCTGCTCAGAGGTCTTGCCGATGACCTGCCCCTGACGGTATGGCTGAACGAACACATTTTCCCTGCTGAAGGCAAACACATCGGCCCTGAAACTGTCCGGGCGGGAACGCTCCTGGCGTGCGCGGAAATGATCCTGTCGGGAACGACAACCTGCTGTGACGGCTATTTTTTCGAAGACAACGTTGCGGCGGCAGTCTGTGAAACCGGCCTGCGGGCCGTACTGGGCCAGGGTGTGATCGATTTTCCGGCACCGGGGGTACCGAATCCGGCGGATAACGTTACCAACGCCACAAAGTTTGTTCAAAAATGGCGGGCAGAATCACCGCTGATACGCCCTTCAATATTTTGTCATTCGCCCTATACCTGTTCTAAGGAAACCTTGCAAAAAGCCAAGGATGCCGCCGACGCCCAAGGTGTACTTTTCCAGATTCATGCCGCCGAAACCAAAACCGAATACAACCAGATCCTGTCGGAACAGCAAGCCTCGCCGGTGAAGTACCTGGACACTATCGGCATCCTCGACCGCAACACGCTCCTGGTCCATACTGTCTGGCTGGATGACGATGACATTGAAATCATCGCCGGTCGAAAGGCGAGCGTTTCCCATAACCCCGAAAGCAACATGAAGCTGGCTTCCGGCATTGCCCCGGTACCAAAGCTTATAAAGGCCGGTGTCGCCGTCGGTCTGGGTACCGACGGGTGCGCCAGCAACAACGATTTGGATCTTTTTCGGGAAATGGACACGGCCGCAAAACTGCACAAGGTGAATGTTCTAGACCCCACGGTGATGGATGCCCGAACGGTATTGAAGATGGCCACGATCGGCGGTGCCAAAGCCATCGGCCTTGAAAACGATATCGGCTCTCTGGAAGTCGGCAAACAGGCCGATGTCGTCATTATCGACGTGCGTAAGCCCCACCTGGTTCCCATGTACAACCCCGTATCCCAGATCGTTTATGCCGTCGGGGGTTCGGACGTACGCAATGTCATTGTGAGCGGAAAGGTTCTTTTGAGGGATCGGAAGTTGACGACCGTCGACCTGGAAGATATTCTCAAACAGGTTGCCGCTATCGCTGCGATCATTAAACCCTGATCGAAGGAAGCTCCCCGCCCCAAAGGACAGAGAGTTTTTGGTATAATGCCTTATGGTATAGCGGAATGGATGATCTTTATTAAAAGTGTGTATTGTTTGAGGCCCCTCATATAACCAACAACCTCCGATTGAGCATCATCGCTTAAGCAGAGCGTTATTCCCCTTCAAACTCGGTTAAAGTAAACGCTTTATAATGCTTTATCTTTTCCATACCTTTCAGATCCGGCAGTTCGACGATAAATACGCACTCAACGATTTCGCCTCCCAATTTTTCAACCAGCCGTGTTGCTGCGGATATCGTACCGCCGGTGGCGATCAGATCATCCACCACCAGAACCTTCTCGCCCTTTTCAATGGCATCGATGTGCATCTCCACAACACTCTCGCCGTATTCAAGGGTATAGGACTCGCTGATGGTTTTATAAGGCAACTTTCCCGCCTTGCGGACGGGAACAAATCCGACATTCAGCTTATAGGCCAGCACCGCACCGAAAATAAACCCCCTGGCATCAATGGCGACCACCTTATCAATTTCCATGCCCCGGTAACGTTCATAAAGCATGTTACAGGCCCCTGTGAATGCCTCGGGATCCTGCAAAAGAGTGGTGATATCCCTGAACATCACACCCTCAATCGGCCAGTGCGGCACCGTCCTGATCTTCTCTTTCAGATTCATATCAATTCCTTCACTTAACACCTGAAAATTGCATGAACCCGTTATATTCAAGCAACATAAAAATTCTCATCAATTTTCATGCAAGCTTCAGGTAATGTTTGAAATCGCTTTTATCAGAAGCTTTTTAACTCGATCGGCATTCCGGTTGAACACCGCTAGGATTTCTTCCCATGAGACCGGCTGTTCATCTTCTTTCCAGCAGTCGTAATCTGTAGACATGGCAACCACGGCGTATGGAATCTTGGCTTCGTTGGCCAGAATCGCCTCGGGCGCCGTGGACATGTTGATGACGTCACCACCCCAGATCCTGAACATCTTTGATTCTGCCTTGGTCGAAAATCTCGGCCCCTCGATGGTTATCACGGTGCCGCCATAATGGGCTTGATAGCCCAACTCCTCGGCGGCGTTATAAAGCGTCCGGCGCAGGCCGATGTCAAACGGCTCCGCCATGGCCGTATGCACAGCCCCGTTTTCAAACGAATCGTGAAATGTTATTTTCCTGTGCTTTGTAAAATCAATGAACTGGTCAACAATCACAAAATGTCCCCGGTCGATCTTTTCTTGAAGACTGCCGCAGGCAGACGTTGCCAGGATATGCGTCACGCCCTGTTCCTTCAGGGCGTATATATTTGCCCTGTAGTTGATCTGGGTCGGACTCAGCCGGTGCTTTGGCCCATGCCTTGCGATCAGGACAACATCAACGCCGTGGATCTTGCCGAGAGACAATGCTGAAGACGGCGTTCCATAAGGGGTGTTGACATGTATGATCGTTGCATTGGTGAGTATGTCCGGGGCATCCAGCCCGGAACCGCCGATAATCCCTACCTTTACCATTTTTGCTCCGCCTGTTATCCCGTTCGCCGGTTGGCCGGTTGATTCGATGTACTCATTGTTAATGAAGATCTTGATTTGCAGATGTTGATGAATACGCCGCCAGTCTGCCTTGTCCAGACGGGCCAACGGGCCAACCGGCAAACGGGCTTACCAGTAATTTACACTCAAACAGCACACGCTTTAACACAAGATCATCCATTCCGCTGACAGATAAGACTTTGGCATCAAAACTCTGCGACTACCCAAACAATTCAGTCAGTCCCGATTTTTATAATATATGGTAATAACGTTGTCAATCATGCCGCGGCATCAAGAGTTTTAACAGCGGCCCCTTTGACTGCACCAATCCAGAGTATCGGGAAACATATTGACATCCTTGGGCCTGTTTGCCATATGTTTTACATCCAAAAGTAAGTTTCTACCATTTTATTTCCTGCCATGTGTTTTGGAGAAAGAAGATGACCGCACACGAACTTGCCGGAAAGCCCGCACCAAGATCTTTGCTTGCAAACATCCCAAGATTGGTTTCGGCCTACTACACTCACAAACCGGACGTTTCGGACCCGGCGCAACAGGTGAGCTTCGGAACTTCGGGGCACAGGGGTTCGTCTCTGAAAAACAGCTTCAACGAGGACCACATTCTGGCTATCAGCCAGGCCATCTGTGACTCTAGAAAATCCAAAAATATTACCGGGCCCCTGTTTATGGGCATGGACACCCACGCCCTATCGGAAGGAGCCTTGGCCAGCGCCTTAGAGGTCTTTGCAGCCGGCGGCGTCACGGTGATGATCCAGCAGGGCTTTGGTTATACTCCCACCCCGGTCATCTCTCATGCGATCCTGACTTACAACCGGGGCAGGAAAGACAAGCTTGCCGACGGCGTCGTCATCACGCCTTCCCACAATTCACCTCAAGACGGGGGCTTCAAGTACAACCCGCCCGACGGCGGACCGGCGGACACCGAGACAACCAGGATCATCGAAGATAGAGCCAACCAAATTCTTGGCAGCAGCCTCAAAGACATAAAGCGCATGCCCTTTGAAAAAGCGCTCAAGGCAGACACCACCCATACCCATGATTTCATATCGGGATATGTCGCGGATCTTCAACATATTATCGATATGAAGATTGTTGCCGAAGAGGGCCTCAGGATCGGTGTTGACCCCCTCGGCGGCTCTGCCATCAACTTCTGGGATCCCATTGCCGAAACATACGGACTTGCCATCGAGGTGGTCAATCGGGTGGTTGACCCAACCTTTGCGTTCATGACCGTGGACAAAGACGGCAACATCCGGATGGACTGCTCTTCGCCATATGCCATGGCGGGTCTGATAAAACTAAAAGATAAATTCGATATCGCCTTCGGCAATGACCCTGACGCCGACCGCCACGGTATCGTTACCAGAAGTTCCGGGCTTATGAACCCGAATCACTATCTCTCGGTGGCCGTGTGGTATCTCTTTCAGAACCGGCCCGGATGGAAACAAGCTGCCGCCGTCGGCAAAACCCTGGTATCAAGTTCGATGATCGACCGCGTAAGCGCTTACCTTAACAGGAAGCTCTCGGAGGTGCCCGTGGGCTTCAAATGGTTTGTGGACGGGCTCCTCGACGGCTCCTACGGCTTTGGCGGAGAGGAAAGTGCCGGGGCCTCCTTTTTAAGAAAAGACGGAACCGTCTGGACCACGGATAAAGACGGCATCATCATGGATCTGCTCGCCTGTGAGATCACGGCAAAAACCGGCAAGGACCCGGCCCAGCTTTATAAAGAGCTGGAAGACAGATTCGGTAGTCCTGTTTACGAACGGATCGACGCGCCTGCTACGGTCGAGCAGAAGGCGGTTTTCAAAAAATTGTCTCCCGAAATGATTACGGCAGATCAACTTGCCGGGGAACCGATTGTTGCCAAACTCACCCGCGCGCCGGGCAACAATGCCTCCATCGGCGGGATCAAGGTTGTCGCCGAAAACGGCTGGTTTGCAGCGCGTCCCTCCGGCACCGAGGACATCTACAAGATTTATGCGGAAAGCTTCAAGGGCAAAGCCCATCTTCACAAGATTCAAAAAGAGGCCCAGGAAATGGTTAACACCGCATTTCGAAAAGCAGGCGTGATGTGATCGGAGTGCCGTTTTACAGGCCGGTTTTAGCCATAAAGGCGCTGTAAAAAATAATTCATCTGTTTGTACCACCAGGGCCAGTCGTGATTGACGTCGTAGCCCCAGAAATCGACCCGGGCCGGAATGGATTTTTCCTTAAAAAGGGCATCCAGGCAGCGTGTGTCGGCAACGGCTTCCGCTTCCCAGGCGCCTTGACCGACACAGACAATGATCGTGCCGTGCCGGTAGCGATCCAGATACCAGGGATCATTGATTCCCGGAAGATAGTTCACCGGAGAATTGAAGTATACGGCGGGCATGTCGGCGCTCGAAAGTCCGAACTCGGTCCGATCCAGGCGATAGAGGCCGCTCAAGGCGATGGTCCCTTCGAAAACATCCGGATGCTTGAGGTAAAAGTTTACGCAGTGATAGGCCCCCATGCTGCAACCGTTGGCCATCACCCGTTCATGCGGCGAGCGGCAGTGCTCGCGGACAAACGGGATCACTTCCTGGACCACGTAACGGTCGTAGGCTTCGTGCCGCGCATTGCGATCCGCCGGCGGGACGGCGAAATTGTACCAGGACTCTGCGTCGACACTGTCTATGCAAAACATCTTGATCCTGCCGCCATTGATGAACCAGGCAATGGCGTTAATCATGCCCATGCCTTCATAATCAAAATACCGGCCCCGGGAGCACGGAAAAACGATAAACGGTTTGCCCCAGTGCCCGTAAACCTTTAAGGCCATTTGCCGGTTCAGGTTCGGGCTGAACCAACTGTGTTCTTCTATGTGCATATTTAATTTACCTATTAAACCTTCAAGCTAAGCTGGAAGCCCAAGCTTTGCTGTTCAGGGAAGTTAGATAAATTTCACCGCCCATTCGCTTCGCTCATTAGAGTCGCCAAGTCCGCAGAGGCTTTTTTTAATTTCTTTTCGCTGAGAGGGCGAAAAGAAATTCGAGACTGTTGGGCAGATTTAACAGCCAGCAGCGCTCCGGCGACTTGCCGAAAGCATGATGGTTTTCATTTGTCGGCGTCTCAGCGGCAAATGAAAAAAAATTTGCTCTGCGATCTTAGCGTCTCTGCGTTGAGATAATTGATTCTGTCAGCTTTCAGTTGCATGAATGAACTGGGTGATCTCAAAAATATCGTCCAATTCTGCAGATCTGAAAATATAACCGATATCGCCAAGTGCGCTGCTGAAAACACCGGGGACGCTTGCCACCTGGATCATAAATTCACAATAACGCGCCATGATGTCATCATGGTCGTAAAGGTAGCGCCGGTTGTTTTTGCGACTGGCATAGCAGCAGTGATACCTGTGCGTAAAGGGAAGTTCCGTTTGTTGGTGCACCAGCAGTTCGGCCCATACCCGGTAAATATCGATGTCGCAGGCGTAATTGAACATATCGGTGGTAAAGCCGCCCGGCGGTCGCATGTTGACTTCCAGCCCGATATACCTGTCGGCGGCGATTTGAAAAAATTCGATATGAAAAAAACGCTCCCTGACCTCAAACGCCTTTACGCACTGTCGCCCGAACGCTTCCAGGGCCGGGGGAATTTCACGCAAAGAAAAATAATAGATGTGGCGTCCTTCGTTGACCGTTTCCATGATGCCCTGGCTGAACATGTGCGCGGTGTAAAAAACCAGGTTGCCGTTGCGGTCCGCCAGTCCGTCAAAAGAATAAATGCTGCCGGAAATGAATTCTTCCATCAAATATTCGCCGCTGATTTCCGATAAAAGATGCCTGAGCTGGGCTTCATCGATAACCTTGTGGATTCCGCCGGCACCCACGCCTTCATCCGGCTTCAGGATCAATGGATACCCCAGGTCGTTTGCCAGTTGGAGCCCATGTTTGAAATCCAAGATTAGTTCACCCCTGGCAACCGGCAGACCGCTTTTTTTGAAAAGCGCTTTCATGGCCGACTTTTTCTTGAGCCGGATCAGATCCTGCGGCTTTATGCCCTCAATGCCGTATTTTTTATTGATAAAGCCTTCCAGGTGCAGCCACTGTTCGTTATGGGACTCAACCATGTCAAATTGCGGCGGTGTGCCCAGGGAAACTTTAACGCTTAAAAGCTGCTCGAGCGCTTTTTCGACTTCCACCAACGAGCTTAAATTTGCACGGACATAATACTTCAAGGCCGAGCGCATATTTTCGGGCATGAAATAAAAATCAGCCTCGCCGATACCCCATACGTTGACATTCATTTTGTCCAGTTGCAAAACAAAATTGGCATAGTTCGGAGGAAATTCAGGGGAAATATATAAAAACTCCATGGGCTACCCGCAACAGTGAACAATTAAAACCTCAATTGAGCGTAAACAAAATGCTGACACGAAGGGTCTCTTTGGTAATTTCCTCCACTCGGCTGTTACAGATCCATTTGATGTCGTGTTCGCGGAAGACCGATTCCAGCAGTCCCTTGGTGTCACTCACGCCGCTCAGTCCCAAGTACCCGATATAGGGCTCGGAGGTGACAAAGGTCATGGGGACCTTATTTCGGATCTTACGTCGTCGCAGCTCGGTGTCCATGATCATACAAAATTCATAGGCCGGCCCAAAGCACGAAGCCCCTTGAGTGGCGCCCACCACTATGGGACCAGGTGTTTGTACAAATTGCTGCCATGCTTAATCTCCCTTACGGTGAGTGATTTTTCATTACGTAATTAGGGTACGTACATTAGTTTATAAGTTGATTATGTCCCCTATTTCCACTTTTTTGCTTCCGCCATGCGGTCTAAAAACCGATCCGGCGGCAAGAAATCCACAAGGCGCAGATCTTGCCGTTCCGTTCCTTCCCGATTCAGAAACACCACTGTGGGCACGCCTTTGACGCCATATTGGCTCAACAATCGTTCGTGATCCGGATTGCCCCCTCTGGTTAAATCTATCTTAACCATAAAGAACTCTTGCTTGGAAAGTCTGACAATTTCGGTATCATGAAAGGTAACTTCATCCAACTCGCGGCAGGGGCTGCACCAGTCGGCGTAGAAGTCGATGATCACCGGTTTTTTTAGTCTTTTTGCTTCGGATAACAGCTCAACGGAATAAGGTTGCCAAGTCAATCCAGGTCCTTGCATGGCCCATGATCCTATAAGTACCGTTGCAATAACCACGCTCACTATACCAACACCGTTTCTAATCCATTCAAATGCTCGCAAGCCCGCCTTTGTCCTATCGATCCATCCCAGGTGAAGCCCGGCGGCCAAAGCCACGACTGCTAAAAAAAAGATTCCTGCCGTTTTGGGCAAAAGCGGTTGTATGAAATAAGCCGCCATGCCTACCAGTACCCAGCCCATGAGTTTTCTCACCCAGAGCATCCACTCGCCGGATCGCGGAAGTTTATCAATCTGCCCTGAAAAAACGGCCAGAAAGAAAAGAGGCAACCCTAAACCGAGGCTTAGGGTGAAGAAGATGATAAACCCCAGCCAGGGACTACCCATACTTCCCACCCAGGTCAGCAACCCCAAAACAAAAGGGCCGATACAGGGTGCGGCTACGACACCTAAGGTTAGGCCCATGAAAAGGGTTCCGAAGTAGCCTGAGTAACTCTTTGAAGCGGCCTGAGCGAGGCCGCAGGGAAGTCGCAATTCCCAGAATCCAAAAAGGCTTGTTGCAAAAAAAATAAGAATGGCGGCAATCACAACCAGCACCAAAGGATTCTGGAGCATGGCCCCCATGAGACCTCCCCCAAGAGCGGCAATCACACCCAGCGCAGAGTTGGTGAAAGCCAGCCCGGCGACATAGCATAACCCATGGGCGATTAATGTGCCTTTTCCTTTTCCGCTACGGCCACCAAAATAGGAAATAGTGATGGGAATCAAGGGATAGACACAGGGCGTCAGATTAAGGGCCATGCCGCCTGCAAAGATACCCATAAGGGTCCAGATCATGGCCCCGCCGTAAAAAAAACCGGGAGCCTTGGGTTCCTGAGTTGTTCCGGCAAGACCTGCCGGGGTACTTTCCACCGGCAACCCTTTGGCATGCCATTCCGGATATCCCAATGGATCGCGATAGATATTTTTATAACCAAGACTCACAGCCACACGGGCTGCCGAGTCGCTTCGGACTCATGCCAAACCCGCTCAGTAGAAAACGATGAACCGATCCTTATCTGAGCCCAGGAATGTCTCAAGATATTCCTTTTTTCGCCACCTTGAAAACCAGGTCGGCTCCATGGGAAAGTTCAAGGCATCTTTGATATGACCGGCCCTGTACTCCCATTCCTGGCGCGTGTCCACCAAAAGGAGGCTATCGGGATTCTTGTTGCAGCGATTCCATAACTCTTGGGTACTGATAATGTGATATCCACCCTGCTTCGCTTCAGCCTGGATATCCTCCCAGGTTGCTTCCTTCGGGGTAACGCTACGGTTGGTGAACCAGAGGGCTCCGGCCGTAATAGCGATGGCCACAAGTGCCAAAAGAGTTTTTCTAACGCCGTTCATCTTATATGTCATGTACTATCTGAAACCGTATTAAACGTGACGGAATGAGAATGGTTTATGTTGTGAGATATCATTTTCTTTCAGCCTGATTGTGAATAAGCGTTTTGTTCTTTACCTGATTGCCTCCATCAACATTTCAAAAACGAACACCAACCGATGTGGAAAAATTTCCAACTTATATTCTTATGTACGTGCCCTAATTTCAATTCTGGCTTTCCGTGGCATACCAATATGAAAAGCCGACTAATAAAATCATGTCAATCAATATGTCAATACCCGTTACCAATTTCACGATGCTGGCAGGCGAGCTGCTCGGCGGGGGCCTCAGGCCCGGGTTCTGTATTTTTCTTTAATTTAAGGCTTTGGGTTTCGGATTCACGGTATTCTTATCGAATGGGAATGGACGTAAATCCTTCCCCTGTCGAATAGATAAAGACCTCAGCACCGACGAATTTCTCCACATTTTTATCCTTTTTGTTTAGCCATCCGCCGGCATTGTACAGTGTAATCTGTTGAATGCCGGCATCTGAAGCAGTCTTGGCTTTGGGAGCATCCGGCGCTCCCCAGGGTATGGGCTGGTGGGTGTGGCCGAAGATCACGTAACGCGGCAAGGGGATGTCATACCCGTATTTTATGTTGAGGTTATCGATCTCTAAAAGGCTTGCACTGAAAAAGTTCATGAATCGATCCTGGACTTCCTTTTTATGAATGAATTCCTCACTGTAGCGGGTGTCCTCCATGTTGCCGATGAATTCAAGGGCCATCTTTTTGATTTGGTCTGAGACCATATCCGTGAGCCATTCGAGATATTGTTTGTACCAGGGGAAGCGGGTCAACTTGTCGACTTCATAATCCAGTCGATCCAGATATTTTTTGACGCGCCTCAGATCAGCATCTTTAACATCGCGCTGGACCTGTCGGACGACCTTGGTGAGGGGACCGGCCTGGCCCACGCCGGAGCAGGCAAGCTGAGAGAGGGGGAAGTTGATCCCGACCATCTCCTTTAGATCCAGGGCACTGCCGATCTTTAGATCTTCGAGGGCAAGTTTCATGGCCCATTCACAGGCCATGGCCCAATAGGCCTCGAAATATTGGCCGTGAGTGACTAGCGCCGTGCCGTAATCTGTAGCAAGGTATAAATTCGGATAGCAAAAATTGAAAAGGGTGGGCGTACCCACGGACTGCCCGTTTTGCGAGGTGACAGTGATGTTATCAAAATACAGGCCTGCATATTTCGAGATCTCTCCCTTTCGCTGTGTCACGCCGGGCAGGGTAAATCCTTTGTTCAAGCCGGCCTTCCGGTCGTCGATAACCCCAGGCAGAGAGAGATGAAAGGGTCTGGGCGCTTTTCCACTTTTGATCGGGTTGATGACATTAACTTCGTGCTCCACGATGTGCCAGAGGTCTGCATCGTGGTTGCCGCAAACATAAATGATCTCTTTTGCGATTTTGTCTTGCTGAAGTTGAAGAAAAAATATCCTGGCGAAGTCGTAAGCCTCCTCATAACTGACGATGGAGAAGTCAAGAATGTCGCCAAGCAGAATCAGGTAGTCGTTATTTGTTCCGATGGCTTTCTTAAAATCCTTGTACCTGGGGCCTATGACGATCTTACCATGGTCATCACTTTGGACAAGTGTCCCCATGGGGTCCCCAAAATGAGTATCAGAAATTATAGCGATACGCATGATAATTACCCTCCTTTCATTTTTAAAATGACGGCACCAAGAAACTGGAAGTCAAATGGTGCCGGACTTTGATTGGTGCGTTTGCGAGTATTGATATCGTGTCAAATTCTGACACCAACATTCCTTATTTTTTCTCTATGGTATTACTCCGTATCAAAGGCGATAAAATCCTTGATGGCATGCCAGTCTTCGTCCATGAGCAAGAAATATGTCAATCGGCATGCAAATTTGACCCATTCAGACCCCATTCACTTCACAACTTCTGCACCAACTTTAAACTGCAGGATTGCAGATATCTAAAAGTCTGGATAAAGTTTAAATTCGTTTTAATATGTTCAACCTTTGTTACTTTTCCTGTTTTTTATATCGTCTCCGCAACAACGGAAATTTTACCTAAAATCTCCAGTTAAATAAAATGCCGCCCAGTAATAAGCATTTCGACTTCCAGGGTTTTTCAGCAGTTTTAGCTGTGCCGATCTCAGGGCTTCTGCCTTGTCCGAAACTTTTAGGTTTCGATAAAAATCGTCCATAAGAATAGCTGTGGCTTCATCACTCACATTCCACAGAGTTGCGACAACAGCCGGTACGCCGGCATATATAAATGCCCTTGGAAACCCCATAAGTTCGTCTCCAGCTTTTATGCGGCTCATACCACTCTGGCAGGCGCTTAGCGTTACCAGACTTGCGTTAAGCTCCAGGTCGAATATTTCACTTACAGTCAGCTTGCCGTCTTCTTTGCCTGAAGGACTTAAAAGGAGTGCTGATTGGAGAGGTTGGTCTGCATTAAATGTGCCATGCGATGCCAGGTGCAGCACATTGTAAGATCCGGATAACGATTTAAATGCCTCTTCACTTGCCTCAGCTCGTACAAGCACCTGTGATTTAGGGTAAAGATTACTAATAGAAGCCACTTCCTTGAGGGCAAAAGGGATGTCCAGTGAAGGTTGACCGAGATCAGGGTTGCCAAAGGCAAGTATTTCCCCCCCAACTCCTTACTCTTATTTTTGCAGAATTTATATACTGTGGCAGAAGTAAAATAAACCAGTGAATAGTCCTCAATCAGAAAACGGTCATTGTGTCGAAGTGCCGCAAAAGGCAGATAGTGGAGTATCCCATGGGGAACGATACCGAGTCTTTTTCTGGTAAGATGTGGGTTTACCGGCTTTATGAGTATGTCATAAAGGGACATGTTTTCATATTTATACAGATCGGCTCGGACACCTTTAGGTTCCTCGTCAAAGCCCTTATCCGTAATGGTAACTAAATTATTTTCATGAACTGCAACTTCTAAAATATTACTGGCAAGCTTCCCCTGATCTGTATGCAAAATCACCTGATGAACGCCTGGAGTAATATTCATTGAAAAAAATTTGGTTGGAACATATTTCGCTTCAGAAATTAATCTTTCCTCTCCTCCAGGTATTTCTCTTTCAAGCATGTCTACGCTGGTGTTTACATGCTCACCAATCTTTGTGTCCATCTTGTCAATGGAAAGAAATAAAGACATATTATTTTGGGCATAAACACGTATTGAGTATTCTTCATCTTTCTTAAACCGTGCCGGTGTAATCTCAAGGCGCACGCTGGATATTTTTTCTTTTAAGTCCTCCTTTCTATTCCGGATTCCGGGGTTTGTCACGTTCTCCCGGAATTCCAACACCTTTTTTGCCAGAAGCCATTCCGGTATTTCGACCTTTGTTGCCTGGATGGAATCACTGGTAACAATCCATATTAAGACTCCATCCCGGGTAACGTAATATTCCGCTATCGCTGTATCACTGTCTATAAGATTTTGAATTTCAGAAGCTTTCAGAGTTTTAACAGTAGTCATTGACAGAAGTTCTGCGTCATCTTTTTCTATCTTTTTCAAAACTCCGTCCATTTCTTTTTGCACAATTTGTATGCTGCGTTCACGGGAAGCAACATCTCCGGATATCTCTTGGAGCAAACCATAATAGCGGGTTTCTGCAGATTTCTTTTTTGTAAGGAGTTCTTGCACTTTTTGACTTTTAGCCTTTAACTCCTTATCACCAAGGATGTCTATAAACGCTCTGGCCCTGGCCCTTTCAACATAATCAAGGGCTTCACTTGCTCGTCCCTGGCTTAATAAAAGTTCAATGATTCTGTCGTAAACTTCATTCCGTGTACCCATATAGCTGATTTTCTGTGATTCTTTTGTCAGCTTGGCCCTAATTTCTTCGAAATAATTGATCAACTCCGCAAGGGCCTCCACAGCCTTTTGTTTTATTCCAAGCTTTTGGAAAGCATAAGCCAGTTCATCAAGAGAATCTATTTTTTGTATTAGCTTTGAATCCAGGTCAGACCGAGAAAAGATAACTCTTCCAGATTCATATTCATCAATAACATCTTGTAAGTATTGAATCACTGCCTGGGAGTAATCTTTAAGTTTTTGAAGATAAACTTGGCCTATCTGCTTTAATTTACTTATTTGAGGATAACGATTTTGCTTTTCTCTGGCAGATTTGAGATCCTCCATATACTCTTCTAATAATTCCTTGTATTTCCCCTCCGTTTCAAGATCAACTTGATGCTGCAATTTCATCAAATATCTGTACTGTGATGTAAATCCTGAGAAAAAACAAATCATTAGTATGGAAAATAATAATCTCAGTACAAATATTTTAGCTGTGTTTTGCACTGTTTATCCTTATCGTGTTATGGGACGTTCACAGCTCTAAATTGATGTTATCTATCTGCTGTTTTCTTTCTGCCGATAGCCTTGAATCCAAGTTTATCCTTTACTTCTTCAACAAAGGACTTGCTGCCTACGGCAATACTTTGCGTTCATTTTTCCTCACGGGCATGACCGCCTTTGCGAAGAACGTCTTCCACCCAGCCTTTGTAAACCTTGCTTGACCTGTCACTATCATCAATTCCAAGCAGATCCATTAGCCCTTGCCGATCAATCAGAGAATATCTCTGGGGAGGATCTTGAATTTCATTATAACTGCTAAAAGGCCATTCCGATGGATGGCTGACAACCCCGGCTCTGACCATATTGAGGTCTATATAAACCATACACAGCCATCTTAACCACCGCTGTCGGTCCCTTGAGAATTTCAGCAAGAACTCCTTCTTGTGACATCAATGGGTTATTTACCCAGTGAAACGCAAAGCCTGTTTCACCGGGGTGTGCCAAATCAGACCCGGTATGTAGTATCGGTTTGCCCTTGCCATAAGTATCAAAATTTATGCTATTGACCTTAAAAGCATCTTTTTAGTATGAAAATCGTCACTTTAAGCCTTAAATGCCCCCCTTGAAATTATAATTTTATGTTTATTTTAAGCATATTATCTCGGTTCGACCCCAGAGGAATAATTTGGGGGATTTATTCCTCTAACTCACAAATGGTGAAAAGCCACCATCTATCGCTATTGCGTCCACCGCGAGGCTGCCTATCGAAATAGATCTTCATCGTGCTGTTGGAGG
>JACKQG010002635.1_pt1 | contig 23096 bp, 24 predicted proteins | sample 8237621 | NCBI WGS metagenome assembly JACKQG01 (sample SAMN15677084, study PRJNA649215) | marine metagenome | biome: marine; feature: Black Sea; material: saline water; isolation source: suspended particulate matter (SPM) from the Black Sea western gyre | collected 2013-06-09/2013-06-10 | depth... | reverse complement strand
CGGGAAAGAGCGATGCTGTATGGCCATCCTCTCCCATACCGAGAAGGATCAGATCAAAGGAAGGCAGCGTTTTTTCAGGTAGCTTAAAAAAGGCAGCTATATCACGCTCATATTTTTCCGCTGCAGAAGCAGCCGAAACTCCTACGGTCAGTATCGGGTGAATATTTTTTGCAGGTACACTGATGTGCAGAAGCAGGGCCCTGTTGATCATTCGGAAATTACTGGCAGTACTGTCATAAGGCACAAAGCGCTCATCTACAATGAAAAAATGAGTCTTGTCCCATGGCAGGTCATCTCGCGCAGCAAGTTTCTGGTACAGGGTAATAGGCGTAGAACCCCCTGAGAGGGCTACCGTAAATATCCCTCTGGCTTCTATTGCGCGGCGGCAGACATCAGACCATTGCTCCATGGCAAAATCAGACATGTCTTCCATATTGTCAAAGACAGCAAATTCTTTATTATTTATAGTTTTAGTTTTCATGGTGATTGTTTGTAGAAAGATTATAAGTCATGACCGGGGTATTCAGCAAGATCATGTACGGTAACCCTTACGCCACACCCTGCCGTCTCGCTGCAGCAGTTCCGAGGACTGATCAGGGCCCCATGATCCCGAGGGGTATTTAGCGAGCGCTGCAGAAGGGGTAGATTCCCAGCGCTGTATTATAGGATCTACCACCTTCCAGGTAGCTTCTATGCCGTCCTGCCGGGCAAACAGGGTCTGATCCCCTTTCATACAGTCCAGCAGCAGACGCTCATATGCCATTGGGTAATGAATGTCTCCTTTCAGATCGTCCAAATAATCAAAGTTCATATTTACGGGGTAAAGCTGATTGCCTATCCCCGGATGCTTTACCCCAATATGCAGGGATATGTGCTCTCTCGGCTGTACCCCTAGGACAAGAACGTTCGGCTCCCGAATCTCGCAGGTAGAACTGAAGAGTCTCAGGGGAGGCTGTTTAAAATGTATGCTGATCTCTGTCAGTCTCTTTTGCAGGCGCTTGCCGCTTCTCAGATAAAAGGGCACTCCTGCCCAGCGCCAGTTATCGATATAAAGCTTACCCGCAAAAAAAGTAGGGGTTATGGAATCTGCAGCCGTGTCCTTTTCATCGAGATAACCGGACAACCTGGTTTCACCGGACCTGGTTGCGGCATATTGTCCTCTGACCGTGTTCTGGTCGATGTATTCATCATTCATCTCACGGATAGATCTGTATACCTTTACCTTTTCATCGCGTATGTGATTTGCCGCCATCCCCGCGGGCGGTTCCATTGCTACAAGTGCCAGCAGCTGCATCATGTGATTTTGCATTATATCTCTTATTACACCTGACTGTTCATAAAACTTCCCCCGATTTTCAATGCCGATGGTCTCTGAAACCGTTATCTGGATATGATCGATATAACTTCTGTTCCAGAGCGGCTCAAAGATACTGTTGGCAAAGCGGAAGTACAGGATATTCTGAACGGTTTCCTTGCCCAGATAATGATCTATCCTGTATATTTGTGATTCATCAAAGACCTCAGATATCATGGTGTTCAGGCTTGCGGCAGTGGCTTGGTCGCGCCCGAAGGGCTTTTCAATGATTATCCTGGTATCGGCCTTTCCGGTCTGCTCTGTGCAGATAGAAATGTACTGCATAATATCCGGCAAAAAAGACGGGGGCACGGCCAGATAATAAATGATATTGGCCTCGCTGCCGAAGCTTACCTTATTTATTTGCTCCGCAAGGTCTCTGTAACCTTTCTCATGGTCAAACCTGCCCGAGACATAATGCAGATTACGGCTGAATTTATCCCAACAGGCTGATTCAAGGGATTCATCGCCGAATTCTTCAAGCGAGGCCTTCACCAGTTCCCTGTAATCTTCTTCTGACCTCTCGGTTGATGCGAAACTGATAATAGAGAACTTTTCAGGAAGATTTTGATCATGACAGAGGTGAAACAGCGTAGGCAGGAGTTTGCGCCTGCTGAGGTCTCCGGAACCGCCGAATATAACCATGGTAAAGGGTTTTATGTCATACCGCTCACGCGTTATCTGACAGGCCCCTGATAAATCATCTGCCGTATTATCTTCCTGATAGTTTGCGGACATTATATCTCCGGTCAGTCGTGTTTTTTTACTGCATGCCCGCCGAACTCGTTTCTCAGGGCAGCGATCATCTTGGCGCTGAAGGATTCCTCCTGCCTCGAACGGAACCTCTGCAGCAGGGACGTGGTAATCACCGGCGCAGGGATATTCTGCTCAATAGCCTCTGCAACGGTCCATCGCCCCTCACCTGAATCTTCTACATAACCTCGAATAGATTCCAGTCCCGGTTCTTTTTCAAAAGCACTTTCAGCAAGTTCAAGCAGCCAGGAGCGTACGACACTCCCCTGATTCCACAGGTGTGATATTGCTTGCAGGTCCAGGTTAAATTCCTTTTTCCCGTTCATGATCTCAAAACCCTCTGCATAGGCCTGCAGCATTGCATACTCAATTCCGTTATGGACCATTTTTACAAAATGCCCGGCTCCATTAGGCCCTACCAGTTTACAGCCGTCTTCAGGGGCCATGGTTTTTAAGATCGGGAAGACCTTCTCATATATCTCCTGCTCTCCCCCTGCCATCATACAGTAGCCGACTTTCAGTCCCCATATGCCGCCGCTTGTACCGATATCAAGAAATGCTATGCCCAGCTCTTTTAAAAACGCCGCATGTCTTATGGAATCTTTATAAAAAGTGTTTCCGCCATCTATTAATATATCACCTTTTTCAAGCATGGCTGCAACTGCTTCCAGTGTCTCATCCGTAGCCTTTCCGGATGGGACCATTAGCCATACAATGCGTGGAGACTCCAGTCTGTTGACAAGATCCTGAAGTGAAGATGCGCCCTCAGCACCCTTAGCAACGGCCTGCTGAACTGTCGCCGGAGTGCGTGCATATGCGACAACCTCATGCCCGCCTGAGACCAGGCGTTCAACCATGTTCATTCCCATTTTCCCTAAACCAATCAGCCCAAGTTTCATAGCATGCTCCTGACAATACCTTTAATTTAGAGACATTCAATAGCCTGATAGAGATTATGACAGATAATGTATGAAATTCAAAGGAAAATAATTATGCTCTTCTGTCGAGCGGAGTCTTGCCCATAAATTAGAGCCTTATACCGATAAAAGCTGAAATAGATTTTACTTTTACGTTGTTTCATGTTATTGTTTCTGCAATGTATATACGCAAGTTCACAATAAGTATACTTTTTATCGCAGTCGTATTTTTCATGCTGGCCATGGCCCCGGCACCCCAGGTGGTAAAGACGGATCGGGACAGCATTATGCGGGGGAAAAAGATATTCGCCCAGAAATGCAGCAGGTGCCATGACCCCCTCAGTTATGAATACATAAAGGGCCCCGGTTTAAAGAAGGTGATGAAAAAAGCTAATCTGCCAGTAAGCGGCAGGGCTGCTACACCGGCCAACATTGCAAGACAGCTCTCCAGTGCATACAGAGATATGCCGTCTTTCAGGGATCTTTTACCGGAAGAAGTTACGTCCATTATTGCCTACCTCAATACACTATAGTCATTAAGACTGCACCGGATATTCTCAACTTTTGATGTCTCCAAGTAGCGGACTGAAGCAGACAGGCATGGTTTGGCGTTGATTTTTCGGTCAGGTTGTGATATAAAAATAGTCTCTTTGCCCTTGCTAAAGAAGCATGGGCTATCCTTTTTCATTAGTAAAAGGACAACTCAAACGGAGGTATGAGCATGAATTATTACGAGATGATCGTGATAATCGATTCCAGACTTGATGACAGTGCAGCACAAGAGACTGTTACAAAGATGGGAGAGGTTATAACGCAGCTGGGTGGTGAAATCTTCAAGACTGAAAATTGGGGACACCGCAAACTTGCATATGAGCTTAATAAGCACCAGAAGGGTAATTACTTTCTTCTGCAATTTAAGACCCCCCCCGAGACAATAGCAAAACTCGAAAGGTTCACCAAGATAACAGATGCCGTCATTAAAATGATGGTCGTCAGGCTGGTCAAAAAACAGCAGATAGACGCAATTTTGCCGAAGGCTCCCGAGGCGGTAGCGGAACCGACTCCGACTGATGAAGTACCGGAGACCTCACAGGAAACTGTAAGTGTGGATGCGGGTGCTGATGCTGGTGTGCCTGCTCCAGAGGAAGGGTAGACAATGTTTAACAAGGTTATTCTTATGGGCAATCTTACGAGAGATCCGGAGATGAGATACTCGCCGCAGGGTACCTCTGTATGCAAATTCTCTATCGCCATAAATCGCAAGTTCAGGCAAGGTGAGGAGTTTAAGGAAGAAGTAACCTTTGTAAATATAGTCGTGTTCGGCAAGCAGGCTGACAATTCTGGTAAGTACCTGAATAAAGGAAGTAGTGTACTTATAGAAGGCAGGCTGCAGGAAAACAAGTGGGAGACCGAGGACGGTCAGAAGCGGAGCAGGATGGAGGTTGTCGCTCAGGATGTCAGGTTTATGTCACAGAAGAATCAGAGCACGTCATCAGGTTCAGGCATTTCTGAAGGGGATATGACTATCCCGCCTCAGGAGACAACTGATATAGAGCCGTTTTAACTAATTCACGAAAATATAAGGAGTATACAATTGCAATATAGAAGATTTCAGAGAAAAAAATTTTGCAGGTTCTGTGCTAATAAAGTAGAGGTTATTGATTACAAGGATATTAAAACTTTGAGGCATTATCTTACTGACAGGGGTAAAATGGTTGCCGGACGTATGACAGGTAACTGTGCCAAGCATCAGAGGGCGTTGACCAGGGCCATAAAGCGGGCTCGTAACATAGCACTGCTGCCGTTTGTAGAAAAATAATGAGAATTCCTCAGACATGGCTGCCGATAATGGCAAAAGAGATTATCAAGAGCCTTATTGCGCGCAAACTTGTTGAGTGCAACGAGTCTGAGGATCACGTTATCAGTATGCTGCAGGAGATCATGCTGCAGGAGCTTATGGTAGAGGATACGCTCAATGATGAAGTAAGAGAGATGCTTCAGCAGTATGATGCTGAGATAGAAAAGGGGCACCTTGATTACCGCAGTCTTTTTGAAATGACAAAAAAGAAGTTGATCCGGGACAGGAATATCATAGTATGAAACTTTCTGATGATAAGATAAGTCATATGGCTCATATTTCATTGAAGGCGCTAAAAGAAAAGGATGCTTTAAAGCTTTTGGCCGAAGACAGTGAGGTAAGACGTGAGATAAAGCGGATCATTGTTAAGGAACTAAGGCTGGCCGAGGACATTGATGAGGTGGTTCAGAAAAAGCTGCAGTCCTACTCAAAAAAGATTTATGAAGGAACAAATGAGTGGGATATAATGTATAACAAGCTGTTTGAGGAAGAATCCTCAAAAAAGGGCAGGGGATAGGATTTTACAGAAATTTGCCTGCTACATGAAGTAACCTTATAACAGGGCCTTGCAAAAGGCCCTTTATTTTTTATATTGCCATGAATAACAGTATAGCCTGCTTCATCTCACCCCATGGATTTGGTCATGCGGCGCGCTTAACGGCCATAATGGAGGCCCTTCGTCGGTTAGACCCTTCGATAAGATTTGAGATTTTTACCCTTGTACCATGCTGGTTTTTTGCATCGGCAGAGATCGGGGAGTTTGGCTATCATGAGACACTCACAGATATAGGCCTTGTACAGGACTCTCCCTATCATGAGGACTTATCCGCTACCGTTAAAAAACTAGAGGTTTTCATGCCGTTTGATCCTGTTGTTGTGAAGGGTCTGGCTGATAAACTGCGTTTGTCCGGGTGTCGTCTTGCGCTGTGCGATATCTCGCCTTTAGGAATTGCGGCGGCGGCAGAGGCCGGGATCCCTTCAGTATTAATTTCCAACTTTACTTGGGACTGGATATATGAGGGGTACGAAGATGGCGGACTTCTTCCCTATGTAAAGCAAATGAAGGAGTGGTTTGACCGTGCAGATTATTATATCCTGGCTGAACCTTACTGCGAGGCGCAGCCGGCCGATATAATTGTCCCACCCGTGAGCCGCAGTTTTAAGGCCGGTGCAGGTTATATCAGGGAGCGGCTCGGCATTCCTGCTGATGCAAAGGCAGTTATGATAACGATGGGCGGTTTTCAGGATGACTATGGTTTTTATGATATGATCAGCGATTATCCTGATATATACTTTGTTATACCTGCTGATAAGCCTGGCTCAATGCCCCTGTCAAACTTGATTACTCTCCCTTTTCACTCTGACCTGCATCATCCTGATCTGGTTAATGCAGTGGATGCTGTAGTCTGTAAGCTCGGCTATAGCACACTTGCGGAGATATATCATGCGGGTGTGCCATACGGCTATATCACCCGCCCCGCTTTCCGTGAGTCAGCAAAATTACAGGAGTATGTGGAGAAGCAGATGAACTGTATGCAGATAGATCTGAAGGAGTTTAAAAGCGGCGGGTGGCTCAGACAGGTGCGCAATCTTGTGAAAATGCCCCGGATTCAAAGGGATGTGCGCAACGGAGCAGATCAGGCGGCAGAGTTTATCAGCCGTATCTGAGGTTTCCAGACATTAAATTTTTAATCCCCGCATTTATATGATTTACAGAACCATCTATGATTATACGGCTATGGCTCTTAGTGGAATACATACTTTTGCAGAGCCTGCCTTCCGGGATGGTTTTGACATAAAACAGCTGACTGCTTTCATGATTAATGTCATCATATATCTTCGGTTTAGTCAGCGATCCTCTCGCGACGCTTAAGTGTGCCAATGAGATGAGACGACGCGGGCTTGGTGAGGATTTAATCAAAAAGGTTTTTTATAATAACCCTGCCGGTTTCCTCGGCCAGAGTCCGAAATTTCAGGCGAGTTGATTTTTTTCAAAGAGACGGTTATTAATGCTTAAATAGTTTTAGCAAACTCCTCTATCAGACGCAGCGTCCTGCCGAAATCCTCTCTGGCCACTTCATTTATAATGACCAGTCCAAGTATGCAGCCGCCGGCGAAGACGGTAAAAAAAGCCTGTTCCTGGTGATCAAAATTCAATGACTCTATATAGCCGGTCATTAACTCTACATCCAGCTCACTAGGATCGTCGACTTCTGACATCTGTTCTCTTCCCAGTTCCATAAGCTGCATCGCAAGGTCCTGAGGGGAGAGATCATTATCGAGTTCTTCAAGATTCTTCATGATAGTACGGAAATCAGGAAGCAGGGTTGTGCAGAAGTTATGTACTATTTCATTAGGCATGGCGTGCGAATTCATTTTCTTGTTCTCCTGTAAATATGTTATGCCCTCTAAAACATCCCTCTACTGTGTTCATCATCATGACAATGCACACAGAGATTTTCCCAGTTAGAACCATCGGGCGGATTATTCTGATGATCTCCATCTTTGTGGTGTACAGTTAGAAGTGTCAAATTATCAGGCTCAAATTCCCTTCCGCATTTCGCGCATATAAGTCCATGGATTTTTAGGGACTTTGCACGATAGTCACTCTTTGGAGGCCCACCCTGTGTCAATGCCTTCACAATATCCGCAACTGACCGGGAATCGCTGTTATCTGTTGACGGCTTCTTAACGACTTTGAATGGTTTATTGTTTCGCATATTGTTCTATAGCATAGGTGTCAACAGGGCATCAGGTCAAGGGGTATTATATTCAGGAGTTCCCCCAATTTTCGGTTCTTTGTCGTCATTCCCGCGAAGGCGGGAATTCAATCTTCTTACATTGTCAAGCTATCATATAAGTCCGCCCATTCAGGGTTATGTTCCTCAATAAGCCTGAGCTTCCATACCCGATTCCATTTTTTCATTTGTCTTTCCCTCAGTAACGCTGTCTCGGTATCTCGTGCTATCTCATAGTAAACGAGCCGGTATATCCCATATTTCTTTGTGAAACCATCGACTTGGCCGTTTTTATTTTCATAAACCCGTTTCATTAGATTCGAGGTTACACCTATATACAAAGTCCCTCTTCTTTGGCTGGCCATGATGTAAATGTAAAAGTTCTCTTTCATATTCCTGATGATATAGCAATAATGGATTCCCGCCTTCGCGGGAATGACGCAATAATTACCGTGCTGACATCAGAGAGTAAAAGTGGTTTCCCGCCTTCTCGGGAATGACGCAACAATTACCATGCCGACATCAGAGAGTAAAAATGGTTTCCCTCCTTCGCGGGAATGACGCAACAATTACCGTGCCGACATCAGAGAGTAATAATGGATTCCCTCCTTCGCGGGAATGACGGCTTATATTAGCTCTTTGCCTGCAAAAAGTTCCCCCATTTTTCTAAAAAAGACCAACGACCACTTGATAGCATCCGTTTCCCTTTATCTCTTATAGTCTTATCTTCAGACGAACACTATTTCTGGGGGAACTCCTGGTATTATATTCGGAATGATTAGGCGGTCAAGATTTCGTAGTAGTATTTCTATTCATGTAAGCTGGTTCGGCAATGTCTGCATATGCGTTTATTAATATCTCTGCCAAGATACTTTTTGCATGCGGGGCATCTCCAGTTCAAGGCGGTAAAATTAATAAAGGCAACTATTACAACCAGTTGAGCTACAGATATAGTGTGTCCTGTGTACTCTCCAAAAATATCCGGATGTTTATACACCACGGCCAGCAGTACTATAAGAAGAAGTGTTATAGCTATAGCAAATATTTGGCGCCTCTGGCGGATCAGGAATTCATTCATAATTATGTTTTCATTCTTTGTTTTCATGCTTGCTATTATAATATCCCCGGTGAATCTTTTGTTGACAGGTATGGATTCAAGCTGAATTTAAAATAAGTTCACACTCTGTGAGGGTTTACGTTTAAAAGAAAAGTGCCTCTGGATTTAGTGTGATAGTCACTGAAAGCGTATACAATCGGCCTTCCTGTCTGGCTGTTTAAGCCGCTTCTGAATCCTTCTTTCACATCTGACCAAGACAGGATTTAAGAAAGAAACCTTAAATATGAAGTCTTTTATCTCAGAACTCTTTGTGGCCTCTGTGGTTTAATCATTTTTTTCAGATTAATCCATATCTCTGATTCGTAGCCCAAGTTCCTTTTCCGCATGTTCACTGCCGTTTTCTGCGGCAACTTTCAGCCACGACAGCGCTTCCTGCTCATTAATATCAGTCCCGAGACCGAGAGAATAAATCTGATACATCATGAACTGGGCATGTGGGTGGTCTTGTTGGGCGGCCAGGCGATAAAGGTTTCGTGCTTTTTCGAAGTCTTGCGCCACATAATTGCCCATAAGATACAACTCGGCCAATAGTACATGGCCGGAGGCAATATTATCATTGGAACTTCTTGAACACCAGTAAAATGCCTGTTCGTAATTCGGGCCCCTTGAAATATTTCCATAACTGTATTCATGACAGAAATTCTGCGTTAAAAAGCTGCTGTTCCGGATGTCCATATGTGTATTCTTCAGGCCGCATCCCGTCAGGATGAAAGCCAGCAAGGCCATACAGATAAGATATTTTTTAATATACATAAATCACTCCTTACTTAATACATTTGCTGCTGCATTTGTATCTGTTTAATTTCCGCATCAGCGGCTTTTCCGGTTCTTTGGGAAGCATAGCACTTTGAGTACCGGGCAGTCTTACAATATGCGGCGTAATAAGCAGGACGAGTTCACTTTTCTCTTCTGATTCCTGCGTACTTGTAAATGCCGTTCCAATAACCGGAAGATCTCCGAGAAGGGGGATTTTTCTCTCATTATTGGAGTAGGTAGTGCGGGTAAGCCCTCCCACTGCAATAGTTAAGTTATCTTTAGCAATTATAGTTCCCTGAAGCCTCGCGGTATTAATGGCATCGATTGGCAAGTTAAGAACCTTGCCTTCTGAAACCACGGGTATTATCGCTCCATTTGTTCGGACATCTGAGCTTTCCTGCTGGATATTCAGCGTAATCGTGCCATCAGCATTAATGAAGGGAATTATCTCGATAGTATTGCCTATTTCCTGTACTGACGTTTCAGGTACGATATTCTCACTATTGTCACTGATGATATTACCGTTTATGTCTACATTGGTGTTATTGCTCACACTGTTGTATCCTGTCACCAGAACGCGCTCATCTCCGACAAAAAGGCGCGCCGGACGGTTGTTCGATGCCAATATCATTGGGGACGAAAGTATGTTCACTCGGTTCTGCTGTTCCATCAGTTCCATATTGGCCCGCAGCCTGCCGTTCAGATACTCAAAGACAAAGGTGCCGGCGCCGGGCAGCGCATTATTACCGAGCAGGGCGGGAATGGTGCTTTCGGAAAAAGCCCCTCCTTCAATCTCATAGTTAAATATTGAAGTAAAGTCATCATCTACCAGTACGTTGATGATGCGCATCTCCAGGAGTACCTGAGGAACGGGCCTGTCCAGCCCCTTTATCAGTTCTTGTATGCTTTTTAACGCAAGCTTGTCACTGGAGCGTACAATAATAAGGTTGTGCTCGAAGTTCGCGGTCAGATAAACAGGCGCTTCCTGCGCTGTAAGCGCCTGCAGCTGATCAGCTGATATCTGATTATAGCCGCCCCCGGTAGGTGTCAGCGCGGCAATCTGGTCAATGCTTAGTTCTCCCTTCACCTTCCCGGCCTGTCCGGTACTGTTTGAGTTGCTATTCGATGAATTATTCCCGGAGGAATTAAAGAAACTGTTGTTGGTTACGCTGTTAAAATCATCATTTCTTTTTTCAGCGGAAATTCCCGCGAACCCTGCACTCCCCGGACTGCCGCTGCCGCCTGACTGCCTGCGCGTCACACGGTCCCCGTAGAGGTCTTCAATTGCATTTGCAACCAGTTCCACATTCGGGTTGCTGAGTGTGAATATTTTAGTCTCGTCGTCATGGTGTACTATCAGGTCTTTACGGTACTCTTCGGTAGTCATGATGCGATAGGTAGCGGTATCACCGTCCTGCCGGTACCAGAGATTATTAATACGGCATATAGTTTCAATGACGTGCTTAACAGAAACGTCTTTAAGGTAGATAGTCACGGTTGTTTCAGCTGCCGATGAAGTAGCAACAATATTGGCGCCGGACATTTCAGAAATAACACGTATAACGTCAATAAGACGGGCGTCTCTGTATTCCAGTTCACTGATAATCATGCCGGAGATAACATCCGGTCCAGCCGCCCCGCTCCAGGTCCCGGCAAAAGCTGAAACAGGTAGCATCGCTGCAATTAAAATAAAAACAATATATCGCATAATATTATCTGACAATGATCATACCCCCCAATGTTCCAACCTCCACAACGATACTCAGTCTGTCCATTTTCTGAATTTTTATTACTTCCTCGGGGCCGGCAGGGCTGATGCTTATCTGATCTCCGGCCCGGACCATATAGACGCCGCTGCCAGCTACTTCCAACAGAGCAATCGAGTCGTCAGGCGTGTCTTTGTAGGTGATACCCCTTAGTGTAAGTTTCGGGATACGCACTGTTTCTGGAGCTGCTCTGAATAGAGGGGCACTGCCATAAGCAATAGCAGTCTCCATTTCCGGCGTAACGGTAAAAGGGTCCCTTACCTCCCGGTTATAGGGTTTGTGAGTGTCAGTGATGGGCGCGCGGGTATCATCATTAGCGCCCTGTTTGCGCATATATTTCTCCAGTTCCCCGTAGTGGTCATTCATAGTATTCATCAGAGTAGGCAGTTTTTCCATCAATGCCCTGCCCGGGTCGCTCTCCTCGGCATAGGCATTTATATGAAACAGGGACACAATAATAATTCCTGACACTAAAAAACATGCTGCACGATATTTTCTGTAATAATTTAATCTCATTTTCATCCTCCTGAAATGGCAAAAACAGCGCTAAAAAACGCGATATATACAAAACCGACCATGCCCCCTATGAGCAGGATGGCCACAGGCTCCATTAACGCCGCCAGGACTTTGCTTTTGACCTGAAGAGCATTTTCAAAATAGTTTCCGGCTTCATCCATAATCTGGTCCAGACTTCCCGAGCTTTCTCCTACAGAAGCCATTTGCTGAATCAATGGACTAATATGGGCATGCCGGAAACTCTCTTCGAGTGTGCCGCCGCGCGATATGTTTGAGCCGGCAGAAATAATTGAATCAGAGACAACGCGGTTTCCTACAAGGTCTTTTACAATGCCGAGTGATTCTACGATTGTAAGGCCGCTTCTCAGCAGTACAGACAGTCCCCAGCAAAGTTGAGACATGCAGGAAAGGTGAACGACATGCCCGAACACCGGTATCATAAGAATGATGCGGTCGATGGCCCGGCGCGGCCCCGGTTTTTGATAGGAATAGACAATAGCGGCACAGGTCATCATGAAAACTATCATCAATAAAATGCCCCAGGACTGAGCAAAATCACTTACATCAATTAATGCCTGTGTCATGGGGGGTACTACATTTCCGCGCCGTTGAATGAATTCTGCAAACTTCGGGATTACCCCGACAGCAAGAAAAATAAACAGCCCGATAGCGAACAGCAGTGTAATGGAAGGATAAAGCATGGTGACTATTGTCTGACGCTTAAGTTCAGCCTTACGTTCCATATGGCCGGCAATACGTTCGGCGATAATATCCAGTTCGCCGGATGCTTCCGCACTGCGGACCATATGACACACAATCCCCGGAAATACAGAGGGGTGCGCGCCCAGTGCCTGCGAGAAACGGTTCCCTCTTGTGACCTGTCTAAGGATGTCTTTCACAATGCTTTTCATGCGTCCCGTCATCAGGCGTTCGATTGACCGTAAACTTTCTGCCAGTGGCATACCGGAACGCAGCAGCACGGATAACTGGCGGAAAAAGAATATTTTACGCATTACTGTTACAGGCATGAGATCTGACAACATATTGCGCACATCATTATTCTTTTCAATTGCAGCAGGGTCATCATCTGTATTTATCGATGTTACAAAAACGTCCCTGGATTTCAGTTGTGCTCTTGCGGAGCGCATATCAGGGGCTTGAATAATACCTTTAATCTCTTCACCATTTTCTCTTAGCGCTGTGTAGCGGAAACCCGTCATGCAACCTCCTTGTCCGGGCTGGCGGCAGCATTACAGAGACCGAGCTTTTTCAACTCTTCCATAGAAGTAATCCCCTTTAAGACTTTATCGCGGCCGTCGTCTGCAAGCCTGAGATGGGCGGTCGCGTGTTCGGTTATCTCACTTTCACTTGCAGCTCGCTGAATCAGATGACCTGTCTTTTCATCAAGCCATAATGTCTCATACAATGCTGTTCGTCCCTTATATCCCGTACCCATGCAATGTGCACACCCCCGCGGCCTGAAGATGATAGTTGCAGCATCCTCCTGCAGAGACATACCAATGTTTTCTTCTGCAGATGCTGCTATAGGCTCTTTGCACAGGGAGCAGAGACAACGTACCAGACGCTGGGCAATCACGCATAAGAGTGTAGAACCTATGAGATAACGTTCTACTCCCAGGTCAGCTAACCGTCCTATGGCAGAAACAGCGTCATTCGTGTGAAGTGTAGAAAACACGAGGTGTCCGGTCATGGCAGACTTAACGGCAATATCCGCTGTTTCATTGTCACGTATTTCCCCGACCATGATAACGTCAGGATCATGGCGCAGGAACCCTCTGAGAGCGGATGCAAAGGATACTTTAGTGCTGATCTGCACCTGGGCTATGCCTTCCATTGCATATTCTACAGGGTCTTCTACTGTAAGAATATTAATGTCTTCACGGGCAATCTCCCTCAGTGCCGCGTAAAGGGTCGTGGACTTTCCGCTGCCTGTCGGGCCAGTAAGCAGTACCATGCCGTGGGACTTTTCTATAGCTTTCCGAAAATGGTGAAGAGTACCTTCTCCCATGCCGATATTGTCCAGTGTTAATTTTTCAGTTTCCGAACCAAGAATCCTGAGTGTGGCACGCTCTCCAAAGCGGGTAGGCATGGTTGCAGCGCGAATATCGAACTCCCTGGCGGTTTTTATGTTGAATGTAAAACTACCGTCCTGTGGATAACGCTGTTCTGAAATATCCATATGGGCCAGCACTTTCATGCGGCTGATAAGTGCCTGTCCTTCTTCTGTCCTGTATTCAAAAGGATATTGCTTCAGATGGCCGTCTATTCTCAAGCGGACCTGAAACAGGTCCTGCCGCGGCTCCAGATGGATGTCGGAAGCGCGATGCAGATATGCCTCTTTTAATATCCGATCCAGAACATCTACAGGATCAAATGCTTCACTGCCAAACTGTATGTCTGACTGTGCAAATGGTTTACTTACGGCTTTTGACAATGCATAGCGCAGTTCCTCAGGATTGGTCAGAACAATTTCCACAGGACTGTTCAACGCGCGCTTGGCCTGTTCAATACCGGAATGGTCTTCCGGGTCAGTGATGGCAAGAAATATAACATGATCATGTTTTATCCCCTGAACAATGGGGACAATAAGCCGTTTTTGTACCAGATAGGTCGGCATTGATTTTAAAGCCTTCATGTCAATATTCAGTCCTTTCCCGGTGACATAATCCATGTTATGAAGCTCCGCATAAGCCCGGTAAATCGAAGACACCGGAACCCTGTGCATTATACTCAGTGACTCCAGAAGGTCCTGGCGCAGTCTCCTGGCCTCTTTCTTCACGATCATCATCTGCTCCGGTGTGACCAGCCCCTGCTGTATTGCCGCATTTATTAGTGATGATGTCTTGATCATAATTGTCCCGTTCCGCTTAATCTCTGCTGCGTTTCCTGTCTCAGGCCGTAGAGAATCTCCCTAAAGTGATCAGAGTTATGCGCCAGCCTGGAGGCTGTGTCTTCTGATATCATCCTCTCTCTGACCCGTTCTGCCAGCGCATGGTCCAGTAACTGATTGCCCCGGGCACGCCCCGACTGCATTATCGAACGTATCTGTTCAGGTTTGTGGTTGCGGATCAGATTGGCAACGGCATTGTCCACAATTAATATCTCATTGACAGGGACACGCCCCCTGCCGTCAACGGTTTTTACAAGCATCTGCGTTACAACGGCCCGCAGCACTCTCGACAGCTGCTGGCGAACGCCAGTCTGTTCATTACCGGGGAAGGCGCCGACAAGACGGTCTATGACACCGACAGCATCATTTGTATGCAATGTGGAGAATACCAGGTGCCCTGTTTCAGCCGCCTGCAAAGCGGCATGCATGGTAGGAACATCACGCATTTCACCAAGCAGGATAACATCCGGGTCTTCACGTAATGCCGCACGGATCGCATGTGCATAAGATGGTACATCATTGCCGATTTCTCGCTGGTGAATCATGGCTTTTTTGTTGCAGTGCACGAATTCGACAGGGTCCTCTATCGTAATTATATGACAGTATCGTCTGTTGTTGATCTCATTGATAATGCTTGCCAATGAAGTGGATTTACCACTCCCGGTTGTCCCTGTAAACAGTATCAGCCCGTCTTTCAGTTCAGCCAGTTCATAAAGCTGTGGAGGAAGTTTAAGTGACTCTATGCTTGCCGATACATCTTCCAGTCTTCTTATGGCCAGGGCTTTTGTACCATGTTGATGATAAATATTTATACGGAACCGTATGTTCTTTACTGATGTATAACCGGTATCAATCGTACGCTGCTCTTCAAGGATCTTCTTTCTCCTGCTGTCAAGGAGCTTTTCAGTAATCCCGTTGATTACTTCATGGTCAACAGGCAGTGTTGATGTGTCAGGGCGCAATTCGCCGTTGACGCGGTATGCGGGATGGCTGCCTTCGGACAAATGGAGGTCCGATGCCCCCAGCTGGCAGCAGACCAAAAGATAATGCTCTAATATGTCAGGTCTTTCTTTCATGTTATAAACTCACTGTCAGCATTGCTTCAATGTATCTGCTGGTGCCGGACGGAGTTGCTTTAACAGCCTGTATCTGCAAACGCATAATCACGGCATTAAAGGGCAATACCGCCAGCTGTCGTATGAATTCGTTGACACTGATAAAAGCTCCTTGCAGTTTCAGGTCAAACAGTGGACGTTCATGTACGATTTGATTCCCGGCTTTCTTTGTCCCGGTGAGACTGTCTATACGGAGCGAAGAGCGGTTTATTTGCAGTACCTTCATATTGTTCTTTTCTGCAAGTATGGTAATTTCACCTTTAGCATTTGCAAGGGCGTCACTGCTGAGAAGGTCAATTAAACCTTTTGAAAACCCTTCAAGCAGACGGTCAGTCTCTTCAATGCCCCGGGTCAGTTCGGCAATTTCTTTTTCCATGGCCTCCATGTTCTGAGCGCCGGTGCGGATCGGTCGCAGGCTGTTGCGCTCCTTCATTGTCTCCGCCAGTATCTCATTCATGCGCTTTCCCTCCGACTGCATCGACTTGACCCTTAACGTCAGATAACCGGCAGCCAAAATAGCAATTACAAGAAACAGGAGTAATGCCCTCTCCCGGGCATTTATTTTCTTCCACCATTGTGTCATGATTTCCGCTCCATCAGAATGAAGGAAAACTCATAACCTTCCGCATCCTTCCATCCGCGGCCTGCAGCGCTTGGACTTTCGCTTATGTACAGGTTCCACTCCGCAATATTGCGCGACAGGGACTGGTGGAACATATCAATATGGCGCTGCTCCAATGCCCAACCCTTTATGTGAAAGAGAAACCACTCCTGCTCGTCTATACTTTCGAGCACAACACCATCCGGGATGCTTCCGGTTATTGCCTCAAGAAAACCGGTCATCACCTGCTGCCTGTGCATAAATACTCTTTCAACTGCATCTTTCCGATGTTTCAGACTGGTATTTTTGTCTTCCATTGCATCCCGTTTAGCAACAAGTTTTTGATATTCAGCGCTTTTATTAGACATTTTTTCATTTGCGCGCGCAATTGTCCTGACCTCACCCTGCAGCGTTTCCGTCTCTGCCATTATTTTCCCCATAGATCTACTATGAGATATTTCGTAGAAACCAATAAATACAAGCAGACATGCCGTTGCAATATTAAGCCAGGCCATGGGCCGCTTATGCATGGCCGGCAGAGGAGGTTCTCCTGGAAGAAAGGGCGCAAGAAGATGAGATGACATACCCAGATAATGGCGCGAGCTCCCCAACAACGCATACCATGACTCTTTTTGAGACAACAGGGTACAGTCAAATTCTCCATTCAGTGAGAGGGGAAGCACTTTTCTATTCATCCGCTGCGCAAGGGCCGTCCCTAGATATTCTTTGTTAGGGTGTGATCCGGTAATGACCATTGCCTCCATATCCGCGGTAAGAACGGGACGGCATAGTTCTGCAAGATCCTCCTCGCTAACAGAAATATTACAGGTCCTTCTATAGGCGCTTTGTGTGATCTCACCCTGTTCAATACTGGATACAGTAATATGTCCCTGCTCTATTTCCACCAGGCATTGTGCAGCAGGGGAGAGGGGCAGAAGTGCCGCGCTGGTCAATGCTTCAGGATATATTCTTTCCAGCCGAATTTCGCTGTTTCTCAGCGCCTGAAGCCATTCCCTCCCGATAGTTTCGTGTATTGCGCAGCATAATGTAAGCCCCGGCTGACTGCCTGCGGTTGTCGTGCTGTCTGACCAGCCGCAATTCAGAGAATCTTCCAGGAGATGGAGCCGTTCCTGAATAGCAAGGCAATCTTCCAGCTGCTCACGATCAATAAAACCTTTTTCTATTGCTATTTCTCCAAAACGGGCAGGCAGCGTACCCCCGTGTCTTCCTGCGTAGCTTTCTTGCTTATCAAGCGTATCCAGTATTTGATCACGCTGAATGGCATCTATATGTCCACGGGCTATCATTACCCAGCCGATATTGGGAGGAAGGGCAAGATCCTGTGTAAGCTCGTCCATTTCCCACCGGACCAGTTCTTCAATCTGTCCGGGAGCAATCTTCTTCCCCTGCGGAACGGGCAGTTTCAGCAGGGCAGGAACTGCGCCGGCACATACAAGCACAGCTTCTTTCGGTAAGGAAAGCCCTGCCTGTTTAAGTTGGCTCATTACCTGTTCAAGCGCCTGCCGGGCGACTACAGACCGGGTTTCTGCTGTCCCTTCAACCCGGAGAGATTCACCTTTTTTGGTTATTATCATTGCCTTCAGGCCGAAGCCGTTTGCTTCAAGCGCCAATAACCGTTTTTTTTTTCTTTTTGTTAGCAGAGAGACGTGTTTAAGTATATTTTTCATTAATCTATCTCCAGTACTAGTGACGGCGGCGACATTCCGGGAAATATATTGAATTTTAAATATATATTTTTTCCTGTAGCGTCATAAACAACGTTTCCATCCGTAGGCGTAACTCCAATTACTTTATCATTGTCAATCAAAACAAGAAGATAGGTGCCAAAAGGAATACGCTCACCTGCTGGAATGGTAATCTCAGCTGAATCAGTTACCTTATGCGTCATAAGGATATTACTTTTAGGCCCCACAGCGATGGGTTTCTGGTCAGCACTGCGATAGGTAACAGGCCATTCAGATTGCCCCCCGCTCGTAGTATTTTTATATACAAAAAGTGCAATAAAGTAGCCATTAGTATTAGTGATAATGGATGAGCCTTTATTGTTAAGTGTAATATTGATCTGATTTACACCGATACTCCAATCATCGGGATATATATCTGCCGAGCGGTCGGGAAAAGTAGGAGTTATAGTTGATGCTGGTTGCAGGGAGATCTGATATTCGATGGCCCCTGCCGGATCAGTAACAGTAAAATATCCTCCCCATGCGTCACGCAGTTCAGGAGTTGAGTCAAGTAGCGTCACAAGAGAAAGTGGGCGGCGGAAGCCCTTAAACATTGTCAGTTCTTTACTGTTCCCGCCGGCAACAGCCACTTTAACTGATTTATAAACGGTCGCTTCTGCGTAACGATAGTAAGGCTCTTTTTCGCCGTAGGGCTGCTGTACAGTGGTGCCATCAACTGCCCTATGCAGGGGCCAAAGAGGATATGGTGAAGATATCTCAGGCAATTTCCCATTATCAGCGACATATCCTGAAAGGAGCGGTTGTTCTCCATCATATGTTATACGTATAACTGATTTATATATTTGATAAAGTTTCTGTACCGAAGCATCATAACGCTGCTGGTTGTCATTATTTTCAACAAAAACCATGGAAATGCTCGCCAGCACACCGAGAAGGAAAAGGACCAGCACCATTTCCAGCAGAGTAAATCCCCTCATTCCACTAATATTATTTATACCGTTTGTCATGTTAGTTCCTAGAATATACAAAGCACAAGATCATCATTAGTGCCGGTTACAGTATATTTATTGCTGCATGCAGTTATGACTCCACTCTGGTAAATCCCGTCTTCACCCATGCTTACGATACGCGCCAGGCTGGTGTTGTTGAGATCAAAAAACAGATAGGGTCTGCCGTAACGGCTGATTGGCTGATCAGTACTTGCCTGTCCAACGAGACGCCAGTCAAACAAGCATGCGCTATTAGCAGCCACTTCTGAACAGGGAGTATCCAGGTTTGGCCTGATTTCCCCATTATTAACGGGTGCATAGGCAAAGGGATCTGGAATTGCCCGCTGCAATGTAACGGCTGTCGTGTCAATTACATAAGGAAGTCCGCTGCCGTCAAGCTTGAGATTGTCTCCTATATCTACCCGCCCGCTGTCCCCTCCGCTTAAATATGGGCCCCGCCATCCGGTTTTATAATCAACTCTCCAACTGACAAGCGTTCCCTGCTCAAAGAGAAATGAGATATCAGCTGCCGAATTCTGAACTGGAAATATTTGATTGTCCTGACGGAAACGGAGAAGGGTTTGCCGTATCTGCTCCATCTCAAAGCGCGCCGCTTCTATTTTAGCGGTATCTCCGATTCTGGAGGCAGGCGACCAGATAATCGCCCCTGCTATTACCGCCAGTATGGCGACTACGACAACCAGTTCGAGTAATGTAAATCCCGACTGATTAATATTTTTAGTTATAGAATGTACCATTTAATTATGGACCGCAGGATTCATAAGGTAAGACACGGGGCAGCATTAATGCTGCCCCTGTATCTTTTATCAGATAAATACCTTAGCTTTTCTGACCTCTGAATTCAGCGATTTCCTCATCCAGGAAGTCACCCCGGGCATCAAGTATTGCCTGGACAATACCGCCTTGTGTGATATTGATAAGCGCTACGTAGTGAGCGTACTTATCCTTGCCAACCTGTCCGTAGAAAGGTGCCTTGGAAAATGGCGAGTTGGCCTTGCCAACAAGGTCTGAAGCCTGTCCAATTCCAACTCCAACGAGTACATCATTGACAGCTGCACCGACCTTCTTGTTGTTGTAACCATCGGTTCCGGCATTCCATACCATTGCAGGAGCGCCTGCAAGAAGAGGGGCTGAGAATCCGCGACCACGATTTTCCCATGATGTAGCTGTGTCTGGGCGTGGATCTTCAAATGCGTGGTTCATGATGTCCGATTTAACAAGCAGACCGGCCCCCAGAGCTGCATTGGTACCGCCGATTACTGTAGGAGTTGCATCGACTGAGGTTGCATCATTGTCACATGCTGCAGTAACTGCATAACGTAGAGTCGTAATGCCTGAATTGCTTAAATCAGTGGCCTCTGCAGCAGTCAATGCCCTGAGAGTGAACTTCCCTGCGAGCTTGGAACCAAGGCCGCCGCCAATACCGGATACATCTGACTGTCCGCCAAATTTATAGGCTGCTGTTACTGTGGCGCTGTCCGGCGTTGCAGTGTTATTGATTGTCAGAGATGAATATAAAATTTCATCATAGGCGGGATTATAAGGCAAACAAGCCAGAGATTCCATTTCAGACGGAAGACGGCCCTCTGTTGCCTGATAAATCTGAAGGGCATCCTGCACCCCTGCCAGTGTCTGTGTTGCCACGCCACGGGCAGCAGTCGTATCTTGACTTCCGAATGATGATATCATCGCTCCTCCAATGATGGCCATCACCGTGACGACTACAAGCAGCTCAAGCAAGGTGAAACCGTCCTCGCCCTTTGTATGATTAAGAACTTTTTTTGATTTGTTTAGAAGGTTACTCATATTATTTATTTACCTTTCTGTTTGGGTTTATTCAGCATGATCTCTTAATCTGAAAGCCTATCCTGCTGTGCTATAGTTACTTTTTCTTTTCATAAATCATGCCTTCCGGCCCTCCCAGACAGGTCTTTTATAGCGGTTTATTCCATAGGCGTTACCTCCTTAGCTTTTCAGGATCATAATCTACTACAAAGCGATACTGTTTTCCGCAGTGCAGGATTACCTCCTTTTGTTCACGGCGTAAAATACGCATCTCTACCTTAAGCTCACCATATCCGTTATGTCTGAATATCTCATCATAAAGCGTAAGCAGCCGGTCCTTTACAACTTCAGTTTTCGATGTTTTTTGTAAAATCTGTTTTTTATCCATGACCGATTAAATTTATTTACTCCTCTTCATAGTATGATATTAAAGAGTGCTTCCTGAAAAAGCTTTTGTTGGCTCCAATTCCTTCAGACAACGAAGACAGTTGCGCAGCGTGCACAATCCACATGAGTGATGCATTATCACAGGAATCCCTGAGGCCTTTGCCATGGCGGATGCCTCATGTTTTGCATTATGCGACACCTTGTTTGTAAATATAATTAAAGCATCCATGCTTCCCAGTTTTGCCGGTATGCCCTGTTTGTGAGAATTGAAAACCTGTAACTTGATCCCAAGCATTTCTGCCTCTTTAATGTAATGTCTTTCAAGTCTCTTCATCCCGCCGATAAGCGCTACACACATAAATTTATTAACCTCCCAGCCTGAGCAAGCAACAAAGGGTTGCTGGATTAGTTATGATAATGATAACCATTATCAATATACCATTTTAAAAATATACTGTCAAGAGTTTTTTTTCAGTAGTGTGTAGAACACATAAACTTTCCGATTAAAATTAGCTCAACGGGAGGGCTAATGATGGAAAGGACAGAAGTACAATTTTCCGCCGGGCAATATGTGCAGAAGTAGAAAAATAAAGAACTGAATCAGCTTGTTAATCTGATGGGGGCAGTGCTGAAGCCTTTGATAAGATAGAGAGTGTGGTTATAATGTATATTGCTCTTACAAGCAACTCGATAGGAAGTTTACCATTATATTTTCCAAGATCAGGATTAATTTTATCGTGCATCCATTTATCTGTCATCATGTAAACTGTCATTTCATCAGCAGCAGCCCCCCAGTCTATGCAGCGGTCTAATTCTGATGAAGATGTGCCGGCGAAGTTCAAATAATAAAGGTTGAAACTTTTCTGCAGCAGGATTCGAATATATTTTTGAAACAGGGCTTTGCCGTCTATCTCAGACTTGCACTTTATCCTGTAATAACTGGCTACAACTAAAACCCATGCGAAGAGTTCATTGCTGACCGCATGGTGCAGCTCGCTGATACTCTTTACCGATAATAAATGCTCAAAGTCTGCAATCCCGGATAATCTCATGTTGGGAAATTCAGTAGCGCAGAGCCACTTATCCACCCTGCCGGGTCCGCTTGAAACTGAAATATTATATTTAGTCTTATGCCCGATATTATGGTACAGATTAATAGGCTCGCTGTGCACTATACCAACAGATGCAAGCTGCGCCAGATCTCCGATATTCACCAATGCCGCCTGGGAAAACTCTTTTTCCTGCAGCCCATTATCATTTAGATAAATCAGATAAGACTCAGCAGGAAGGTAGCAAATCGCATAGTATGCATGACCCGGATCTATATTTACTTTACCAAGGCAGCTGAGCTGCGCGCCTTTTAAAATCATTTTGTTCATTGAACAAATATACCTGTTGTTATTAAAAACCAGAGGCTCGGGAAGATAGCTTTCAAGAGATAGGTCAGATTTAGCCAGCCCGAGATAGGCCATCCATCTTGCGTCATCTTCCAGATTTTCAACTCTCATGGATTCTGAATCCAACCCGGCTCGATCTATCAGAAATTTCATGACTAAGGTCCTGTTATCCTCCGTAGTGATTATAAGAGAGCGGCCTGCCTCTTTAAAAGTTTTTATGCCGGAAGATAATTTAAGCCGTACAAGCTCGTCTATATTCTCAAAAGTCTCTATGGTTTCATAGTTGAACTTTATATCCGCTAAACGGGACAGCGGACGTGCAAGGACGTTATTAATCTGAACTGCCTCAATCAGCGCCATGGAAATTTCCCAATAATTAAATGCCTTTTTTTGATAACTGCTCACTATT
>JACKQG010002634.1_pt1 | contig 23106 bp, 17 predicted proteins | sample 8237621 | NCBI WGS metagenome assembly JACKQG01 (sample SAMN15677084, study PRJNA649215) | marine metagenome | biome: marine; feature: Black Sea; material: saline water; isolation source: suspended particulate matter (SPM) from the Black Sea western gyre | collected 2013-06-09/2013-06-10 | depth... | reverse complement strand
CGAAGGCATACGGTGCTCGAGCAAATACGCAACCAGTGTGGGCGCGAGGTTGGGAACCCGGATGTCATTAACGGCGGTTTATGCCGCGTCAAATACGCATCAATGACATTCGAACCGGAGCCACGGCGGCGCCACAATGACCGTCGCTACTGCCACAGCACACACTGTCGCACCGCGTTCATTACCCCCGGCGACGCGAAGTAGAATCGGGCGTCGTGGTTGTTACCGATTTGAGGGCAAACATTCTGCTGCTCGATCCGCGACGCTTCGTCCTCCAGTGCCGACAAGCCCGGCAGCGCCGCGTGTCCCAACGCTTGCGGCCGAGAGCGGCGTTCGGCAAACCGATACATTCGCAGGATTCGGTCACAAGGATTGTATTGCACCAGCAATCGATCCATCTGCGAAAGGGCCTTACCGTGACGATAGCCTGGCAGTAGCCAGTAGTTGTTCATGGCCGCACCCATCAGCGCGGCGTGGGCTGTTCGTTCTTCTTTCGGCTGCGCGTCGGGCACGGTCAGACCAAGCATCTTTCCGCCGCCAACCAAATGAAGGGCACCGGAGATAACACGGCTGCCGTAGCTGAAACCATACATCCCGACGCGCGTTTGCGGGTTCAGGCGTGACAGAAACGTGCCGAGGTAATAGCTGTCGTAGTCCGATCGCGTTGCCTTCGACCGCACGTCGCGCAGCGGCCCGCATCTTTTCGTGCTGGGCCAAGACCATACGACAAATCGGATTGGCTGCGGATCGTCGAGGCCGCGGACCAACGCGCGGTAGGCCAACATGCCACGCTGGAAGACTTGGCCCCGGTCGACACGGTTTCCGTGGACATAGACCGCCGTAACGATGCTGGGATCATTGGTGTCGAGAAACGTGTCCAAATCCGAATCCAACCAGCCTTCCGCCCAGTCGTGCTTCATCACCTGCAAGGGCAACTTGTCCGGATCGTAACGGCTGGGATACCCCAGGTGCCGGGTGCCGACCAACCATAGAGAATCCTGAGTCCTTTCAGCGGACGAGTGAATGCTGTTGGGGGTCCGTGGTTCGGGACCTTCCTCGGGTTCGGCAGTGCTACCCCACGTGGGCGGATAACCAAAGGTGAAAAACAGTAGCAGTATCTGCACGTATCGTCGTCTCATCACCGTTCCCAGTGGCTTCAAATATCTCTCAGGATGCCGTATCGCGTGTCGTCGTTTGCGCTATTCTAGCTTGCGTTCGAGGCCCGTGTTTAGAAAACGCCACACGGCCTTAGAAAAAACGCAACCGTTTCGTTTGCACATCTCCGGAGGCAATGTAGAGTTGTCGGGCTCAAGATTCTGGGCCGAAATTCGACGATCCACACCAACGGAGATATCCACGATGAGAAAGCTGTATTGCTTCGTGACGGTTGGCCTGATGGCAGCCAGTTTCGCCGGATGCAGTCGAGGATGGCCAAGTTGCTTCAACTTGCTGTACCGGACCCCGGAAACGCAGGAGATGTACTACGACGAGGCGTGCGAATCCTGCGGCGCCTATCACGGCGAGACGGACGCGGAATGGGTACCGGCCACACCAGCGACGCTGGAACCCCTGCCCACACGCAGTCCCGCGAATGACGATTCCTCCAATAGCTAATTGGCCGCCGACGACGCACCTATTGGACAGACGATGCCGGTCGCTACAATGCTGCTGGGGAAGGTCCGGTCGCGCGCGTTACGGCGCGCGACTTCGTATTGGCCCGCCCAGCGGGACGCTCTGCCCAGAGGAGGCTTAACTGTGCGCAGATCACTCTTCGTACCGACTCTCGCTTTGACGCTGCTTGGCGCCGGTTCCGTTTTCGGTCAATTCGGGCGGCAACTGCCTCCGGTTGGGATTCAACCGGACAAGCAACTGACCCAGCGTTGGCAAGTGGGCGCCGTGATCCAAGCCGTTGGTGGGCCGTGCGCAGGACTGCGCGGCACCATTTCCGTGCCGACCGCCTGGCCGGAGCAGCAAGTCAGGATCGTTGACGAAGACGTCTCGTCATTTGCACGTCGCGTCAGCTACCGGGATCTCGACGGCGTGAAGCAAATGTTGTTCTGGATCCCGCAAATGCCTGCCGGAGAGGTTGCCAACGTACTGATCACGTTCGAAGTGACGAAGAGTTCCGTGCTGGCCCCGGAAGACACGGCGAGGTTCGTTGTCCCCCGGAACGCCCCGCGCGATGTGCGCATCTACCTGGGAGCCAGCCCGCTGGTCGAAGTTCGCGACTCGTCGATTCGCTCCAAAGCCAACGAGATCGTCAATGACGGGGCGACCGCGTGGGAACAAGTGGAAGCCATCTACGACTGGGTGCGCGACAACGTCAAGTATAAGAGCGGACGAGACAAAGGGGCCGTGGCCGCACTGCGAGACGGCAACGGCAACGAGCACGACCTGACCTCGCTGTTTATCGCGCTGTGCCGCGTCAACAAAGTCCCGGCGCGGACCGTGTGGGTGCCGGATCACTGTTATGTCGAGTTCTACTTGATGGACGAGAAGGGCGAAGGCCACTGGTTCCCCTGCCAGGTCGCCGGCACGCGCGACTTCGGCAGCATGTCCGACCACCGGCCGGTGCTGCAAAAGGGCGAGAATATCAAGGTGCCCGAACATCGCGAGCCACAAAGGTTCGTGGCCGAGTTCCTCAAAGGAACCGGTGGTCGCGGCGCCGGCCAGCCCCAGGTGAAATTCGTCCGCAAGCTCTTACCGGCGAACTAGTGCTTTGTCAATTTTTAGATTTAGGGTTCGCGTTCTCGTGGCGTAAGCTTCCAGCTTGCGATGAACGAGGTGGAGGCTTTGGCAAGCAGGATGCTTACCCCACGTTTTAGAATTGACAAAGCACTAGCCGCTGAATCGTTCGACGTAATCTGAAACGAACGGTAGAATAGGATAAGAGTGTCGCTGTTGGACACCCTCCCGTTGGAGTCGACTTCATGCGCGCCATTCCTCACGCCCTATTGCTGCTAGCCGTATGGGTGCCTGCAAGTGCCCCCGCGCAGACGATCCGTTTTGACGACGCGAAGCCGCAACGTTGGCAGATTGGGATGACAGTCGAAGCGACCGGCGCGATCACCGGGATCTATGCCACGGTTCCCGTCCCCATGCCGTGGCCGGAACAGCAGGTCAAGATCGTCGACCAAGACGTGTCTCCAAATGTCACGATCCGCGATGAAACGCTGTCTGGCGGCGTCAGACAAATGAAGATCACCATTCCACGGCTGAACGCGGGGCAGACGGCCAATGCCCTGATCACGCTGGAGATCGTCAAGGCATCGATACACGCGCCTGCAAATATCAACGGACTGAAGGCCCCGGCGTTGGCCTCGCGCGAACTGCGTCAATACCTTGGAACCAGCCCGCAAATCGAAACCTCTAATCGGGAGATCAAAAGCCTGGCCGAGCAAATCGTGAAGGGGAAGTCGACCGATTGGGAGAAAGCCGAGGCGATCTACGACTGGGTCCAGGCGAACATTAAATACAAGTTCGACGTGGAATTGAAAGGTGCCGTGACCGCCCTGAAGGCCGGCCACGGCGATTGCGAGGAACTGACCTCCTTGTTTATCGCGTTGTGCCGAGCCAACCGGATTCCAGCCCGATCCGTATGGGTCCCGGGCCACTGCTACCCCGAGTTCTACTTGGAAGACGTCGGCGGCAAGGGGCACTGGTTTCCATGCCAGGCCGCCGGAGCACGGTCCTTCGGCGAAATGGACGAGGCGCGTCCGATTCTCCAAAAAGGCGACAACTTCCGAATCGGCAGCGAACGTAAACGCTACGTGGCCGAGACGTTTCGCGCCAAGAACGCTCTAGCCAATCCGCGCGTCCAATTCGTGCGAAAGCAGTTGCCGGTCACGGAATGACCTGCAAGATTCTCTTCTGCCGCCAGTGCTAGCGGTCCGGTGACGCGTTGTGTGTACCGCGCCGCCCGGAATCCAAAACCGTTTAACCCGAAGCCGGAGGCGATGGCGGGCGCCGCGTATGGACGATCCACGCCACTATCCGCCATCGCCTCCGGCTTCGGGTTAAACGCGGAAGCGGCACTGATAGCAGACGGAAATCAATCTAGGGTGCTATCGCCGATCGTGATAGAATCCTCGCCTCGTTCCACACGGGAGTGTGCGCGAAGGAGCGCGCCGACCGATACTTCCAGGAGGAGGCGGACCAGTCATGAAACGGATTTTCTTTCTTTGCATCGTTCTGACGTCAGGCTTGCTCGGCGGCCTTGGCACGACCCAGGCACAAAGTCGAGGGCCCCAGCCCGCGATTCAACCACCTTTTGAACCGTTGACGGCACAGGAACAGAAGTACCTGGACGACGTGCTGAATTACTGGGAGCAGCGCAGCAAGTCCATCGAGCGCTATCGGTGCGAATTTCAGCGATGGGAATACGATCCCGTCTTCGGCCCGGCCGGGACATTCAAGACTTACAGCAAAGGCGAGATCAAGTACGAGGCTCCCGATAAAGGTCTGTTCAAAGTCAACGAGGTTTGGGACTACAAGGCGCCCGCTCAACGCGGCGAGAAGCCGAAGTATGTGAAACGCGAGGGCGAATTGGGCGAGCATTGGATTTGTGACGGGAACAGCGTCTTTGAGCCAGATCCCAAGACCAAGAGACTGATCCAGCGCGAACTGCCGCCTCACATGCGCGGCAAAGCGATTACCGATGGGCCGCTGCCTTTCTTGTTCGGTGCCGATACGGTGAAGATCAAACAGCGCTACTGGATTCGCCGGCTGCCGGTGCCTGAAGGCGCCAAGGAATACCGGCTGGAAGCGTTTCCCAAGACACGACAAGACGCTGTGAACTACTGGAAGGTGGACGTGATCATCGCTCAGGAGGATTTCCTGCCGAAAGGCTTGGTGATCTTCGACAGGAATTTCGACCCGCACAAGAACCCGGCTCGCACGACATTTACGTTCGAGAAGCGCCAAACGAACTGGAACATGCTGCTGGATCAGTTGCAGCCGTGGAAATCGCAATTCTACGAGCCGAAGGTGCCGTACGGCTGGAAGAAGGTCGTCGAGAAGTTTCAGGCTCCCCAGGGATCGCAGGATTTCGCACCGGCAGCGGTGGGCGGTATCAACGAAGCTCGCCGCAGCCTGGGCCCACGATCATCGCGCTGATCGGGCATGTCTGCTACCGTTTAACCCGAAGCCGAAGGCGATGGCGGGCAGTGGGATCGACTGTCCACCCGCGGCGCTCGCCATCGCCTTCGGCTTCGGGTTAAACAAAGAAATCGACGGCCGACTGGTTGCCGTCAGTGCCGCGGGCTAGACTGGGCCGTATGAAAGCGGCAAATCACACCACCGGTCTGTTCCTGCTCTGTCCCATGATCCTGGCAGCGGCCGGCTGCTGGTCGCAATCCGGGCCCAAGGTGGTTGTCTACACGGCCCTTGATCAAGAGTTCTCCGAGCCGATTTTCAGGGACTTCGAACAAGAGACCGGCATCAAGGTGGAGGCCAAATACGATGTCGAGTCGACGAAGACCGTCAGTTTGGTGAACGCCATCATTCAAGAGAAGAATCGTCCTCGCTGCGATTTGTTTTGGAACAACGAAATCCTACACACGCTGCGTCTGGAGAAACTCGATCTGCTTGACACCTATGACGCGCCGGCTGCGGAGAATTACGCGCAGACTTATCGTTCTGCAAGCGGCACTTGGTACGGTTTTGCGGCGCGAATCCGCGTCCTGATCGTCAACACGAATCTGGTGGCCGAAGACGAGCGACCCGCGTCGATCCATGATCTGACGGATCCGAAATGGAAGGGTAAAGTGGGTCTCGCCAAACCGCTGTTTGGCACCACTGCCACTCATGGCGCCGTTCTGTTTGCCGCGTGGGGCGACGAGGAAGCGCAGGACTTCTTCCGTCGTCTGAAGGAGAACGCACAAGTGCTTTCTGGAAACAAACAAGTTGCGTTAGCGGTAGGCCGAGGCGAACTGGCGTTCGGCTTGACCGACACGGACGACGCAATCATCGAGAGAGACAAAGGGCTGCCCGTCGAGATCGTCTATCCCGATCAAGGCGAGGACGGGTTAGGCGCGTTGTTCATTCCCAATACGTTGGGACTGATCAAAGGTTCGGCCAACGGCGAATCGGCTCGCCGGCTGGTGGACTATCTTCTGTCCGGCGAAGTGGAGGCAAAGTTGGCACAAGGCGATAGCGCTCAATTCCCGTTAAACTCGCAAGTCTCGATTCGATCGAGGGCCCAAGGCGACAAGCCCGTCAAGCACATGGAAGCCGATTTCCCGGCCGCCGCAGACAAATGGGAAACGGCCGCAAAGTCTCTCCGCGACGAGTTCGCAACAGACTAGGGCACCTTACGCTTCGCCTCCGAAAGCTGCCGAAAAAGTAGGTCCCGCTTGCCGAGCGGGACCTGGAACTGCGGATAAACCCCGAAATCAAGGTCCCGCTCGGCAAGCGGGACCTACTCTTCTCCTCGAACAAACGCTCTTTCGATCAGTCTCCACAGGCTGAGCATCCCGGCTAGAAGGATCAAGCAGAAAAAGAGCAGTTGTGGGATCAGCCACCCCATCCTGAAAACGTCTCTCGCACGCCCCTCCCATATCGGACTCCAACATAGAATCAAAATCAACGCTGCCACGCACAGGTAGGGGCCGAAGGCAATGTCGCGGCGCCGGGTCAGCAACCATTGAACGAGACAAATGAACACGGCCACGAAAGGTGCCAGGAAGAAGATCATCAGCGAGGCTTGCCAACCCAAGTAGGCACCGATCATGGCCATCAATGTCACGTCGCCAAATCCCATGGCTTCCTTGCCCAGTGCTCCACCACCCACGACTCGCACCGCCCAAATCAGACCTCCGCCAAAGGCCATGCCGACCAACGACGTCAGCAGGCTCGGCCACCAGGGCCGGCCGCAGGTCCACACCGAGAGGATCCCGATGGAACCGGCGATCATCACCAGCACCACCGCCCACCAGAACAGATAGCGGATCATGCTGACAAAGAAGTACTGCACCGCCTTGACCACTCCGCGGCGCATCGTCACTGTCTTAGGCCAGATGGCGAAACACCACGCGGCCAAGCAGAGGATTCCAATGCAGAGTCCTTCCAGACCGTCCAGCCAAAGTGGCCACTTGGCCGGCGACGTGAGCTGCAATTGCCCTACCTGGAACCCGGCCGGAGCGGCAACGGCCATGGGCGGAGCGGCAGCCGGAACCAAGGCCATCAGTAGCAACCCAAGGAGTGCGCCGGGTACGGTTATCGCATCAGGGATCGTCTTTTCGTCGAAGTCGATGAACGTGGCCACGATCATCAGTGAAATCAGAATCACGTGGCTGGCGTATTGGGCGTGCAGCGTCCAGGAACTGATTAGCGCCTTAGGGACCCGTTCCGGCATCAGGCCGCCTTGGTGGACTTCCCACCAATAGAGCACGGCGAAGCCGACGCCGGTACACAGTTCAATCAAGAGGGGACGGACCCAAAAAGCCGCACCGTGTATCGACGACTCGCGTCGCAGGCCCAGCCAGCCCAGAATGGGAACTCGGTCCAGCATCCGTCGCTGCGGCGCGTCGGAATCGGGCATCGACCATGGGCCGACGGATCGACGATACCAGGCCAGCCGATAGATGCCGCGATTGAGTTGGCCGCCAACGATCGCGCCAACAGCGAAGATGAGAACGTACAGCAAAAGATTCACGCTAGCTCCATCTCCAGCACGCTCGGTCTACCCCTCCGCCGCCCATCACCACTTGGCCGGGCCCATGGCGCGTTTGAACTCGTTCCGCATCAATTCCAGCGACGGTGTCTCGCCCGTGAAACGCTCGAATTGTAGCGCGGCTTGGCGAATGAACACGTCCACGCCTGTTACGACTCGGCACCCCATTTCGCGAGCCTGCTTGATCAACAACGTCTGTTCCGGGTTGTAGATGGTTTCGACCACGATTGTCGTACGCTGTATGTACTTTCTATCGAAAGGCATCTCGTTAACGTTCGGATGCATGCCGATCGGCGTCGTGTTAATGAGGATGTCCGGTTGGATCTTCATGCGTTCGTACCACTGGAGGGTACGGCACCTGAACCGCTCCGCGAGTACGCCCGCTCGTTCATGATTGCGCGAAGTGAGGATGACGTCCGCTTCGCGTCGCTTCAACGCATAGGCAATCGCCCGGGAGAGGGTCCCGGATCCCATGATCAGCGCTACGCGTCCCGGCAAGTTCATGCCGGCTTCGTGATTCGCAAACACTTGATCGAGGGCTTCCGAAAAAGCGCGGTACTCCGTGTTGTAGCCAACGATCTGACTTCCTTCGAACGCGACCGTGTTGGCCGAGCCGATGCCGCGGACGGTTCCGTCGCCCTGGCTCAAGTGTCGCACCACTTCGTCTTTGTGAGGGATCGTCACGCTCAGGCCCTTGACGCCCAAGTCGGAACAAGTGTCCATGAACGAGGGCAAATCGTCCCGCGGCACTCGGAACGGCACAAACACCTTGTTCAACTTGTGTTCCGCGAATCCCGCGTTCTGTACGACCGGGTGCATATCGTTGACGATCGGGTCCGCAATCACGCCATACACATCCGTGTCGGCGCCAATATCTTCGTAGTGATAGATGTCTCGCATCTGCGTGTAGCTGAGTTGCCCCGGCTCCAGCGTCCGTTCGTGATGGAATGCCGCATAGCTGAATGGTGCACCGAATTTTCCGGCCAGGATGCGCGTGGGCATCCCAATCTCGCCCATGCAAATGCCGACCGTAGGCACCTTGCTGTTCCGAATCAACTCCAGCATGCGCAGATTGTCGCTGGGCCGGTGCGCCATCGTGGCGATCTTCACGACGTCCGCATCAAGCGTGCACATCCGGTCGTGGATCGCTTCGAGTTCGTCGGGCGTCTCGCGGAAGTTGTGGTAGCTGATCAGACGCTTGGTCGGGCCGAACCGGGGGATGTCGGCCGCGATGTCCTCCTCCAGGTCCACGTAGTCGGCACCTTCGACGATGGCCGTGCGCAGGGTCGTAATCCGAGCTTCCTCCGTACCGCTCCATTGGCCGCCATCTTCCTCGCGGCGGCAAGTGATGATGCAGGGGCAGGGCCGATCGGCCAACAGCCGTTTGATGTCCAGCCGACTGCGGATGTAATCAGCTCGCAGTTCGACCAGTTTGACTCCCTGCTCTGCCAAGTGCCGGTGTTCGGCAATCGTCATCTTGTGACGGCCACGCCCTATACAAACGCAAATCATGGGATAATACTCGCGTCAAGTAGCGGAAACAAACAGTCCACGCTGTCCCTGATACTAATATTAGATGCAGTACGGCCGGTTTTCAATTCGGGATATTACGTTCGTTTGAAACGTTTGTCCAACTCTTCTCTCGTAAACACCAACGCCGTGGGGCGCCCGTGCGGGCAGTGATGGGTATCTTGGTACAAATGCCTCTGCTCCAACAACGCGGAAATCTCTTCCGGCGCCAGCCGATCCCCGGCCTTGATGGCCGCTTTGCAGGAGATCATGTGTAGCATCTCGTCCAGCATGTCTTCAGGCGCCGGTTTCTTGCCGCCTGCCAGGATTTGCTCGGCCAACTGCCGGAGAGTCTCGCCAGGATTGAAATTCGCCAGCATGGCGGGATAAGTCGATACTAATACAGTATCGCCGCCAAATGCTTCGATTTCGATGCCCAACTGGCTCAGCGTGTCTTTGGCATCCAACGCAGCAGCAGCCTCGGCAGGCGTCAAGTCTACCGGCTCGGGAACCAGCAATCTCTGCTTCTCCAGCGTGCCCGCGAGGATCTTGTCGCGCAACTGTTCGTACAGAATCCGCTCGTGCAACGCGTGCTGGTCGATCACCATGATCCCCGAATCGTCTTCCGTGATCAGATACCGGTTGTGCACCTGCATGCCGGAGTTCGAATTCGGCAGGCTTGCCGCGACACTGGACGCCGCCGCCTCGAACGCTGATTCCGAACCATCCGCGGCCGGCGAGTCGGTACTGGGGGCACTTTCGTCGGTGCTGGGCCAGGCAGCGCGTCCACCGCCATTCGTGAACGGCTTGAACTCCGGCACTCGGCCGCTGGAATGCTCGAACTTCATACCTAGATCGGTGGCCTGGCCCTTGGCCCATCCGGCCAGCGCTTCACGCTGTTGCCCCACATCGCGCCGGTCCAATGACGCCGTGTCCCCGCCAAGCGTCTGCGATTCGGGCCGTACTCGGGGCGTCAAATCGGTGCTCAAGAATTTCTGTCGCAACGTGCCCAGCAGTTGACTGTAGATGCGTCCGCCGTCCTGGAATCGGACCTCCAGCTTGGTCGGGTGTACGTTCACGTCGACGGCATCCGTCGGAAGCTCGAGTCGCAGGAAAGCGATGGGAAATCGCCCCGACATCAACAAACCACGGTAGGCTTCGCCCAGTGCGTGCTGCAACGACCGGTCTCGAATGTAGCGGCCGTTCAGAAACAGATACTGCATCCGATTGTTGGCCCGGCTCACGCTGGGGTTGGCCACGTAACCGCTCAACCGGACGCCGCTATTCTCGCTCTCGACGGGAATCAGTGCGTCGGCGATTTCGGCACCGAAAAACGTGAGGATGCGGTCGCGCCAGCTTTCCACCGGCGGCAAGTCATGGACAACTCGATCATTGTGCCGAAGCGTGAAATGGACGCGAGGATACGCCAGAGCGATGCGAGTAAACGCCTCGGCAACGTGCCCCATTTCGGTCTGAGTTGTCCGCAGGAATTTGCGACGTACCGGCGTGTTGTGGAACAGTTGCCGAACTTCAAGAGTTGTGCCTACGGGCGAGCCGCACGGAGTGACCTCGCCGGCGTGGCCGCCGACCACTTCGATTTCCGCCCCGGCCTGATCTTCGCCGGTGCGGCTTCGCAGCAGCAATCGGCTGACTTCGGCGATCGACGCCAGAGCTTCGCCGCGGAAACCAAGGCTGCGGACGTCGAACAAGTCGTCGGCGTCCTGGATTTTGCTCGTGGCGTGACTGGCCAAGGCCAATCCCAGTTGTTCGGGACTGATGCCGCACCCGCTGTCGGCCACTCGAATCAGTTCCGTTCCGCCCTTCTCGATCGACACGTCGATGCGCGACGCGCCGGCGTCCACGGAGTTCTCCATCAACTCCTTGACGACGCTCGCGGGCCGTTCGATCACCTCGCCGGCTGCGATCTTATTGATGACGCTGGGCGACAGTTGTCTGATGTCGGCCATAGAATCCGTTCGTTCCGTTATTCCTCGTTTAACCCGAAGCCAAAGGCGATGGCGGGCAGTGGCATGGATCGTCCATTCTTAGCGGCCGCCATCGCCTTTGGCTTCGGGTTAAACGATATCGAGTGCTGCAGAAATCCGGAAGCTACTCAATTGACGATCCTACAACTCGTATTTGTCCAATTTGCGGTACAACGTCCGGGCGCCAATTCCCAGAATCCGAGCCGTCTCTTCACGATTGCCGTTGGTCAGTCTCAACGTCTGTTCGATGGCCCAGCGTTCGATTTCCTTCATCGGTTGGCCCACGAGCCGCATCGGGCCTTCGCTACTGCCAGCTTGGCTTTCTTGGACGTCAGCCAGTTCTGGCGGAAGGTCATCAATGTCCATGACTCCATCGGTGTCCAGCACCACCATTGTTTCCACCGCATTGCGCAGTTGCCGCACATTGCCGGGCCACTCGTAGGAGAAGAACCGCCTGGTAACCGCTGGCGAGATGCTCTTGATCGTCTTGCTGTGCTGCTTATTGAACTGCTTGCGAAAATGATCGATCAGCGGCACGACATCCTCGCGCCGGTCGCGCAACGCAGGCAGTTCGATCGTGATGACCTTGATTCGATAGTACAGATCGCGCCGGAAATCACCTCGCTCGACAGCCTCCTCCAGGTCCTGATTCGTTGCCGAGACCAAGCGGACATTGACTTTCTTCGGTTTATTGTCGCCGATCCGCGTGATTTCTCGCTGTTCCAGTACTCGCAACAATTTGACTTGTGTGGATATCGGCATGTCGCCGACTTCGTCCAGAAACAGCGTCCCGCCGTTGGCATATTCAAAGGCTCCGATGCGATCCGTCACCGCATCGGTGTAAGCCCCCTTTACGTGGCCAAAAAGCTCGCTTTCCACCAGGTTCTCGGCAACGGCCCGGGCATTCAACGGCACAACGCGTTTGTTTTTTCGGGGGCTGTTCTGGTGGATCGCCTGAGCGATCAGCTCCTTGCCCGTACCGCTCTCGCCGGTGATCAGAACCGTGGCGTCCGTGGGTGCCAGCCGTTTTATCCGATCGATGACCGCCTTCATCTTGTCGCTGACGTAGATGATGCCCTCGAAACCAAATCGCTCGTCCAGACGCTGGGTCAATTCCAGATTCTGCTGGCGCAGTTTGACCGCATCGACGGCGCGTTCGAACACGGCCCGGAGGCGTTTCGATGTGATGGGCTTCTCAAGGAAGTTGAACGCCCCCTGCTGCATCGCCTCGACAGCCTTGGGCACCGTGCCCTGTCCGGTGACCATGATCACTTCGCACTCGGGTAGCAATTCCTTCGTCTTGCGCAATAACTGCATGCCGTCCACTCTGTTCATCAACAGGTCGGTCACGACGACATCGTAAGTATTCTCCTCGACGCGTTCGAGGCCGTCCGGCCCGGAAGTCGCCACATCGCACGGATAGCCGATCCGTTCGAGGATTTCCGACATGGTGTGCGCATGCGCCGAATCGTCGTCCACGATCAGAGCGCGAATGGACGAGGCGCTGGACTGGTCGATTTCAAGGGCTTTGTCCGTCGACATACCGTCGATCATACAAAACAAAGCGTTGGGGGACTAGGACGGAACATCAGGTACTCGCGAACTTCATTTCTGTAAACTCGCGTACTCGTCCGGAAATGGCCGGTTCCACGGGCAGACGTTCCATGCTGCTGGCCCCGTAGAAACCGACAACGCCCTGGGTGTGGTCCAGGATGTATTGGGCGTCGGCCGGTTCGGCGATCGGTCCGCCGTGGCACAGCACGAGGATATCCGGATTCACGCGTTTGGCTGCGTCGTGCATTTCCTGCACGCGCTTTGCCGATTCCTCCAATGTCAACGCCGTTTCTGCCCCGATCGAACCCTTGGTCGTCAGGCCCATGTGAGGAATCAAGATGTCGGCCCCGGCTTCGGCCATGGCGGTCGCTTCGTCCGGGTTGAAGCAATAGGGCGTCGTCAGCAGGCCCATTTCGTGAGCCGTCCGGATCATGTCGACCTCCGGTCCGAATCCCATTCCGGTCTCTTCCAAATTTTGCCTGAAAGTCCCGTCGATCAACCCCACGGTGGGGAAATTCTGGACGCCCGAGAAACCTGCTGCGTCCACGTCTCGCAAGAACAGCTTCATCACCCGAAACGGATCGGTACCGCAAACGCCGGCCAGCACCGGCGTATGCTTCACGACCGGTATCACTTCGCGAGCCATTTCCATCACAATGCCATTGGCGTCGCCATACGGCATCATGCCGGACATCGAACCACGCCCGCCCATGCGAAAACGCCCCGAGTTGTAAATGATCAGCAGATCGATGCCACCCGCCTCGGCCATCTTTGCGCTGATGCCCGTACCAGCACCGCCACCGACAATTGGCTTTCCAGCCGCCACTTTAGATCGCAGTTTCTCCAAAACGTCTTCACGTTCGAACAGGGCCATCGAAGATCCTCCTTTTCGCTTTGGGGCTGTGGAATCCTGCAGTATGCCGCGCACGGAAGGAGCGGGGAAGTACGGTACCAAAGATCCAGAGACAGACGAACCGTTGGCCGCCGAGAAGCAACGGCGACCGTTGCCAGAACCGTTTCACCTTACCGACGGTAGTGTCCGTTGACGCGAGGATGCAATCGTCAGACGCACACACTAGTCCCTGTCAGCGCGAAGGACCGAGACGAAGGCCTTCTGGGGTATATTGACCTGTCCAATCTGCTTCATCCTTGCCTTGCCCTTCTTCTGCTTGTCGAGGAGCTTATTCTTACGCGTAACGTCGCCTCCATAAAGCTTCTCGGTCACATCCTTTCGGAAAGGCTGGATCGTTGACCTCGCGATGATTGTGCCGCCGATGACGCCCTGGACCGGGATCTTGAACTGGTGGCGGGGAATCGCTTCGGCAAGTCGTTCACAGTAGTGGAGCGCCCGTTTTCGCGCCTTGTCACGATGGACCAGGTAGGAAAGCGTGTCGACCGGCTCCTGGTTGACCAGGATATCGACCTTCACAACGTCGGTATCTCGATATTCGATCGGTTCATAGTCAAACGATCCGTATCCTCGCGTGATCGTCTTGAGCTTGCCGTAGAAATCGAAGAGCACCTCTCCGAGCGGCATCTCGCTAATCACTTCAACCCGACCCACGGAGAGATAATTCATCGTCTGACTCTCCGAGCGATGTTCCCTGCATAGCTCCATGACAGGACCGACGTGCTCTTCGGGAGTAAGAATAGATGCTCTAATGTAGGGCTCGGTGACCGAGTCGATCTGACTCGGATCGGGCCAGTGGCTGGGGTTGTCTACATCGATCGAACGGCCATCTTTCAAGGCCACCTTGTACTTCACCGACGGGGCCGAGATGACCAGGCCGATGTCGAATTCTCGCTGCAAACGCTCCTGAATCACGTCCAAGTGAAGAAGGCCGAGGAACCCACAGCGAAATCCGAAGCCGAGAGCTGCCGAACTGTCTTTTTCGTAGGTGAGCGCCGCGTCGTTGATCGCCAGTTTGTCCAGGGCCTTCGTGAGTTCCTTGTACTCGTTCGAGTTCATCGGATAGATGGAGGAAAAGACGACCTGTTTGGCTTCTTGATAGCCAGGAACCGGCTCTGCTGCCGGGCGATCAAGAAGCGTGATCGTATCGCCGATTTCGATCTCCCGTACACTCTTGATCCCGGCGACGATATAACCGACCTCCCCGGCGCCGAGCCGTTCCTTTGGATTGAGCTTCAACTGATTGTAGCCCAACTCCTCCACCGTATAATCGCGGCCCGAATGCATGAAATGGATCGCATCGCGAGTCTTCAGCGTGCCTTCCATAACGCGACACTGGAGAATCACCCCTCGGTACCGATCGAAATGGGCGTCGAAGACCAAAGCTTTGAGCGGTGCGTCCGGGTCGCCGTCGGGACTTGGCAGCTTCTCGACGATGCCGGCAAGCACGTCTTCGATGCCGACGCCGGTCTTTGCGGAAACAGGGATCGCCTCGAACGGATCCAGCCCCAAATCCGCATCAATCTCCTCGCGCACACGATCGACGTCCGCGGCCGGGAGATCGATCTTATTGATCACCGGCAGAAGCTCCAGATCACTATCCAGGGCCAGATAGAGGTTGGCCACCGTCTGAGCCTCGACCCCCTGGGAAGCATCGACAACAATCAACGCACCTTCGCAAGCCATCAGGGAACGTCGTACTTCGTGCGAAAAATCAACGTGGCCCGGCGTATCGATCAGGTTCAGCAGATAGTCTTGACCGTCCGGGGCACGGTAGGAAAGCGAAATCGTATTGCTCTTAATCGTGATGCCCCGTTCACGCTCGATATCCATCGCGTCGAGCAGTTGGTCGCGGAACTCACGTTGCGTAACGCCACCACAGGCCTGGATCAGTCGATCGGCCAGAGTCGACTTACCATGGTCAATATGGGCGATAATGCAGAAGTTCCGAATATGTTTCATGCGTATGGTTCTTGTTGGAGATACCCCCGTGCTTTGCTCACGGTTAAGATTCTAGTAAATGACGTTAGTGACTGATAGGGATTCGGATCTCCGCGGCAACCCTGAGTCCAGCCCGACGTGAGGTGGACTTGGTGAGAGGGGCGGGAAGGAGAGACCATCGAGAGTTTGGCCGTTCAGGCACTGATTTCGAGTGTGTGGAGTGCTGCATCGTCGCAACGGCAGCAAGCCATCCCCGGCAGAATATCACCAACGAAAGAGTAGATGTGTTATTGGCTCTGCCTGATCATGTCGATCAGTCGACGTGCGGCCGCTTCCGCAAACTCGCTGTCGTTGATGTGGTGTGGCAATTCTACAAGTTCCACGCTACCGTGGTTCTTTCGGATCGCGTCAAACAGGGCTTCGCGGGCTTCCGGGGCATCGAATGGTTGGCCGTCCTTGTCAATGGCAGATACGCGAGATTACAGATTGGGCATCCGCGAATTGAACTGCCTCTCTGTCCGGAAAACCAAGCCGGGTGTATGCCTGAACGAGATGTCCTTCGTCAATCCGACCGTCAGGCGAAACTTTCGCAGCCTCGGCGAGCACAAGTTCCCGGAACTCGCCCATCAACGATTGTAAAGCCTTTGTTACTCTCGGCTCAAGCAACCTTTCTTCGCTCTCGCTGGGTTGGCTCATTATCGTTGCGTTCTTCCAGGCGTTCACGTATGTCTTTGATCAGCAACTCATCCAGCACTGATGCCACCTGTTCTGCCGTTACCGCTGGACTCTTTTCTTCGCGAGCCCGCTCGGTCGCTCGTTTGATGAGAAGCTCTTCTACAAGCTGCCCAGCCCGAAAGGCGTAAGTGCTAGCACTAGCTTGTATCAAGGTCTCCTTCTCGGCAATAGCTGACATGCTTGTCCCTCCTTGAAATCGGAGAGAATTCACCAAAGAATCCTCTCTTCTTAACTCCTGCAGGTGGCTCAAGTCGTTATTCCGAAACACCTTGCGGAAAACCGACGATGCCACCACTGACAACGCTTACTGTCGGCTCGCAGCAGATTTGTCTTGGCTTCGTAAACACGTAGGCAATATAGTCGCTTCTTCGATCTTGCAGCAATGCCAGAATGCGAGAGGTTCGCAATGGGGATCATCGTAACCTCGACATCCACGGCTTCGCACGACCGGCTTCGCACGGGTCAGACCTCGTTTTTCGTTGTCTGCGGTTTCTGATTTGGCTCGATCACCTCGATCAGCCGGCGTGCGGAGGCTTCGGCGAATTCGGGGTCGTTGATGTGGTTGGGCAACTCGACAAGTTCCACACTGCCGTGATGCTGACGAATTGCGTCCAACAGGGCTTCGCGGGCTTCCGGTGCATCAAACGGTTGGCCAGCCGCATCAATGGCGGATACTCCGTTGCGCGGCAGGTAGATTGCTGCTGGCCCTTTGGAGGCCGCAACCTTCTTTGCGATGTCCTTGCCAATCGCGGCGCATTCCTCCGGTGTCGTCCGCATCAGCGTGACTGTCGGGTTGTGCTGGTAGAATAAGCGGTCCTTGAACTTATCTGGGACGGTGTCACGCGGCCCAAAATTGACCATGTCGGTCGCTCCGACGGATACAACGTGGGGTACGCCCAAACGGGCTGCAGCCGTAAGACGCTCCGGGCCGGCGGAGAGGATCCCGCCGACTAGTTCGTCGGCCAACTCCGTCGTGGTGATGTCCAGCACGCCGGCAATCATGCCCTCGGCTACCAGCGACTCCATTGCTTCGCCGCCGTTGCCTGTGGCATGGAACACGAGCACTTCGTAGCCGGCTTCTTCGAGCAATTCGCGAGCCCGCTGGACGCATGGTGTCGTGACGCCGAACATGGTGGCCGCGACCAGAGGGCGATCATCGGCCGAGTCGGCGATTGGGTTCTGCACCAAACCTGCCATTGCCGCGGCGGCTTCGGCCAGTATCCGGCGGCTGATCCGGTTGATGCCCGCAATATCGACCACCGAATTCAGCATCATGATGTCTTTGGAACCGACGTACTGGCGCACTTGGCCAGATGCCAGTGTGCTGACCATCAGTTTTGGCACACCGATGGGCAGAGTACGCATGGCCGTGGTACCGATTGTCGTGCCCGCCGACCCGCCTAACGACATGACGCCGTCCACTTGACCGGCAGCGAAGGCACCCGCGACGAGTTTCGCGGCGCCGACGGCGGCTTGCGTCACGGCATCGCCGCGATCGTTCTTGGCAATCATCGCCTCGAGCGTTGTACCGGCGGCTTGAAAGACTTCATCGCGAGTCACATCGCCGGCGAACGACGGTTGGCCGATGCAGCCCGCGTCGACCACCGTGACCTCGACGCCCATCGCCTGCAATCGGTCGCGCACGAAGGCTGCTTCATCGCCTTTTGTGTCCAGGGTCACAAGTAGGTACACGCTCATGATTGCCTCGCCGTTTTGTGCCAAATTCCCAGTCGATTTCTTCGCCGCATCATACTGGTGCAAAAACGCGTATGCAATCAGTAGAGCGTAGGGTTGGCCGCGAAGGCAATTTCGCTGCCGCCCTGAATTCGTTGGGAGCCTTCCTGTTTTCCCAGCGAATTCAGGACGGCAACGAAGAGACTTGTGGCCGAAGGTCGCCTTAGGAATTCGAGATCTGATTGACGGCGTTTAGGGTCGCTTTGATGGTGGCTTCCACCGTGTCGGTGGATACGCCGCGGCCGCGATACATGACGCCGCCATGCTCGATGTCCACGACTGCCTCGCCTTGAGCGTCCCGGCCAATCGTTGCGCTGCGGGCTTCGAAATCTTTGCACATGAGTTCTCTGCCAGTGATTTTCTCGATGACAGAAAACGCTGCGTCGATCGGTCCATCGCCGGTCGTCAGTTCTTCGGTGAACTGTTCGTCGCCACGCCTTAACGTCAGTCTTGCTCGAGGCACGCGGTCCGTGCCCGAGGAAGCTTCGAAAGAGACCAGCTTCCAGTCTTCCTCGCGGACGCCGTGCAGTTCCTGTTCGACCAACGCGACGAGGTCGCCGTCGTAAATGTCCTTCTTCTTGTCTGCCAGTTTCTTGAATTCAGAAAGAACTTTGGCCACTTGCTCGTCGCTCAAGTGGAATCCGAGCGCCTTTACTCGGTCGTTTAACGCCGCGCGTCCGCTGTGCTTTCCCAACACCAGTTCGGTCCGAGAAAAACCAACGTCCTCGGGCCGCATGATTTCGTACGTGGTGCGCTCTTTGAGCATTCCGTGTTGATGGATGCCTGCTTCGTGGGCAAAGGCGTTGCGGCCGACGATGGCCTTGTTGCGCTGCACTTGGATTCCGGTGACTGACGCAACCAGACGGCTCGTTGGAACCAGGCGTTTCGTGTTGATCCCGGTTTGGCATTGGTAGAAGTCGGCACGCGTCCTGATGGCCATGACGATCTCTTCCAGCGAGCAATTGCCGGCCCGTTCGCCGATGCCGTTGATCGTGCATTCGACCTGCCCCGCGCCGTTTTCCACCGATGCCAGGCTGTTGGCCACGGCCATCCCCAAATCGTTGTGGCAATGCACGCTGATCACGGCCTCGTCGATGTTGGGGACGCGGTCACGCAGCACTCGGATCGTTTCGCCCATCCGGGCAGGCGTGGCGTAGCCGACGGTGTCGGGAATGTTGACGGTTGTCGCGCCCGCGGCGATCGCAGCCTCAACAACTTCGCACAGAAAGTCGTGCTCGGTGCGGGCCGCGTCTTCGGGCGAAAACTCCACGTCGTCGCAGTAGCCGGCCGCTCGCTTGACGCCGGCTACAGCCCGTTTGACGATCTCCTCAGGCGTCATACGGAGCTTGAATTCCCGATGGATCGCGCTGGTAGCCAAGAACACGTGGATGCGAGCCCGTTCCGCATGCTGGACCGCTTCCCATGCACGGTCGATATCGTCGTCGTTGCATCGAGCGAGACCGCAAATTGTGGATCCGCGAATCGTTTTGGAAATCTCGCGAACCGCCTCAAAATCGCCTTGCGAAGCAATAGGAAAACCGGCTTCGATGATGTCGACACCCAGAGCGACCAAGGCCTGGGCAACCTCCATCTTCTCATTCAAATTCATACTCGCGCCCGGCGACTGCTCGCCGTCGCGCAGTGTCGTGTCGAAGATTCTGATCTTTCGTTTATCTGTCATTCTGGAAAACGCCTTTTTGCGATATGGATCTCGAGGACAAGGGAACCACCGAATGCGGTGTTACCGAGCATGCCAGCCCTTGGCTGGCGACAGCAGCAACAACCGCGCCCTCGATAGGCCGTCAATCGCGCGTCGAGTTGTCTGGAAAGGCGTCATCATCGTGGCTGATCCCAATTCGTCTGATATTCCAACAAAAAACCCCGAGGCTTTAAGGACCTCGGGGCCGTTGCTTGGACTATTCCTGTGTGCAATCTCCCCCTACGGCCCTCTGCCGTCGAGCAAAAGTAGCGGTAGTAGGGCGAGCAACGTATCCATCTCAAATCGTCCTTCGTGCAAGTCTCTAGACCAGAGTATCGACCTCACATGAACAATTTAGCCACTTGTTTTCCAATCGTCAAGCGACAGACATCACGGGAATGCACCGGCGCGCCCCGTTCAGTAGCGCAGGACTCGACGCAGTAACCAAAGACCAGCCACTGCCAGGATGACATTGCCTAACCAAACCGAGTAGGCCGGCAGGTCGCCGCTCTTGGCCCGTTCGACGCCGTATGCCAGTAGGGGATAGTAGACAATTAGTATCGGTAGGAAACAGACGGCAAAACTGGTCCACAAGTCTGCATTGCGCATACGGATCGCCAGTGGTACGCCTACCAAGACGAAAAACAGGCAACTGAAGCCGTTCGCCCAACAACGCCACGGCACGGTCTCCAGGCGGTTCAGGCGATAACGAGCGCCCTCCAATCGTGCATGCCGGGCTTGCCACTCGGCCGAGGTCAAGCCTGCTAGGTCGCCGGTCAGCATCTGGTAAGCGGCCTCGACGGCGAACTCGTTCTGAAGCTGCTCGATTTCCGTTTGCTGCTTGCGCTTTTCGTGGGCAATTTGCCAAAGTGGCAGGTTGGCAGACCCGCCTCCGATACTCCCCTTGCGAGCCGCTTCTGTCAGCGGGATTTCGTGCTTGATGGTCTTGTTGGGAAACCGCACCGAGACTTGATCGCCGACCCGGATTTCGCCGTTGGTCAGAAGAACATTCAACAGCCCCTTGTCTTGATCCAGTTGTAACTCGGCTGTCTGAGCCATCAGAACGGTAGAAGGCGAACCTTCATCGGAATGAAAGCAAATCATCGGGCGAAGTAACTTGCGATCCTCGACTCCCTTGACGTTGATGGAAAACTGCCGCGTGGCATACGAACGTTGCGTGCGCAGCATTCCGTAAGCGATTTGCTCGACCGAATGCAGAATCACCCGCTGCATACCTTTCTTGCCCCAGGATACGGCCACGTCGTTCAGCCATACGGCAACCAGGCTGACAAGAAACGCCAACACCAACGCCGGCGTGACGGCTCTCATGGGAGAGATCCCCAAGGACTTCAACGCCGTGATTTCGTTCGACGCGGCCATCCGTCCGAAGACGCTACAAGCAGCGAACAGAATCGTCCCAGGCACGGCGAAGCGCAACGCGTTGGGCATGGCGTACGGAACCAGCCGAATAATCGGTTCCGGCCCCAATCCCTGACGAATCGCCTCCTGAGCTACTCCGACAATCAACATCAACACGGTCATCCCAGCCATAGTGACAAGGAAGACCTTGAGAAGTTCGCCCAGTACGTAGCGAGTTAACCTGCTCATGTGCCTCGGTGCTGACAGCTACGCGGTGGCCCCTTTAGACGGCGGATACGTCGCGCCTGGAGTATCGTCAGCGCCACTCTACCATCCCACACTAACCCGAAGCGCAAGCGAGGGACCACGTTGCGGCAAATCCCTCGCTGGCGCGTCGGGCTAGTGAATCCGCGGACTTCGCGTCAAAGTGGCGGAAGTCCAACTAAGGAATTCATCGGCGCGTGCCATCGCGCGTAGATGGGGACTTTAGCAGGTTGCGATCGTTCTTGAAACGACGGTTTTACGGGGATGCTAGCACTACGCTTCCAGCACCCGCATGCGAACACTTTGGTCGTGGACGCACGCCAGTTGATCGATTTCCTCGATAGCGGCTTGCATGTCCCCTTCCGTCGCTGTGTGAGTCATGATGACCAGCGGTACGGTATCGACATCGCCGTTTTGGTCCGGTTCGTGCTGGATCACCGAAGCGATGGAGACGTTCTTGCGGCCTAACACGCCGGCAATGTTCGCAAGTACCCCTGGCCGGTCCTTGACGGTGAAACGCAGATAGTAGCGAGCCGGCAGTTTGGCGAAGTCTCGCACCGTCACACGCGATTCGTCTTTGGACCAGAGTTCCAGCGTCTGAAACGTGATCTTTGTGCGGCCCACGACCGTGTCGATCATGTCGGCCACCACGGCCGACGCCGTGGGCATTTGGCCGGCCCCAAGCCCATGATAGAACACGCGACCCACGGCATCGCCCACAACGCTGATCGCGTTGTAGGCTTCGCGGACCTCGGCCAAAGGTCGTCCCATGCGGACCAGTGTCGGCGAGACGTGCAGTTCCAGCCCCTCTTCGGTCAGGCTGGCCACCGCTAACAGTTTCACGCGATACCCAAGTTCTTTCGCATAGCGAAGGTCCGCGGGATCCAGCTTGTCGATCCCCACTCGCGGTATGTCGCGCCAGTGTGCGCGCGCCCCAAAGGCCAAGTGAGCCAGAATCGCTAGCTTCTGCGCGGCGTCCGTGCCGTCCACGTCCATGGCCGGATCAGCTTCGGCCAAGCCGCGACGTTGAGCTTCTCTCACGGCGTCGTCGTAGTTGGCGCCCCGTTCCTCCATCTCAGAAACGATGAAGTTACTGGTGCCGTTCAGGATGCCGCGCAACGACGTGAGTTGATTCGCCGACAGGCACTGACTGATGTTCGCAATGATCGGCACACCGCCAGCCACCGAGGCTTCGAAGGCAATCGATCGTCCCAACTCGCGGGCTCGGTCGAACAACTCGGGGCCATGCTCGGCCAACAATGCCTTGTTGGCCGTCACGATATCCTTCCCGCTCTCCAGCAACCGAAGCATGATCGTCCGCGCTGGCTCGATGCCCCCAATTAGCTGGGCAACCACCTTGATCTCAGGGTTGTCCGTGATTCTCGACAGATCGTCTGTCAGCACGCCAAGCGGCAGATCAACGTCGCGAGGACTGGTCACGTCGACGTCGGCTATATGCTCCAGCCACAATGTCCGTCCCGCGTGTCGGGCCGTCCGGTCTCCCTGGTCCAGTAGCAGACGGGCAACGCCCGTACCAATGGTACCGAACCCGACAATGGCGACTCTCGTCTTTTCCATGGTAGATTATCGTAGACGTGTACCGCCACAAACGTTGGCGAAAAGCATGGGCAAGGCCAATGAAAACCACCCAAAGGGACGTCCTGCGCGAGGCTCTTCTAAAACGGCCCCCAATGGCCAGTGAGGTTGCGGGGGCTCGAACCCCGGACCTACGGATTAAAAGTCC
>JACKQG010002633.1_pt1 | contig 23108 bp, 15 predicted proteins | sample 8237621 | NCBI WGS metagenome assembly JACKQG01 (sample SAMN15677084, study PRJNA649215) | marine metagenome | biome: marine; feature: Black Sea; material: saline water; isolation source: suspended particulate matter (SPM) from the Black Sea western gyre | collected 2013-06-09/2013-06-10 | depth... | reverse complement strand
GGTAAAGGGCTTGATCTTAAAAACAATGGTGTGGATAATATAAAACTCATCAAGGCCAATGAAGCCATCCGTTCCACTGGTGTTGAAAATATTGGGAAAAAATTGCGTATATACATGAGCGCCATGAAACCCATCTGATAAGCATAATAGACGGTGTCAAGCATGCGTTGTTGCGTTTATTACTCAAAAAAAATGTTTTAGAGTTAAACCTTTACAGGCTACCACAATGTATTACTTTTGTTTTATTGGATAAAAAGTACCATGTTCCAAAACGACTGCAGCCAGAGTAACATTTAAAAATAAGGAGAGACCTATGGCAAAAGAAAATACTGAAAAAATTATGGTGAGTGCCAAGGATCGCACCATGTGTGAAGCCACCCAGCAGATGCTTGAAAAAGCCAGAAGAGATGGAGTTAAGCTGGATCTTGACCGCGGGTATGAAATGAAACCCTGCCCCATTGGTGTTGAATCTGCCTGTTGTAAGCATTGTTATATGGGCCCCTGCCGGTTAAACCCGAGAGATCCCTATAAAAAAGTAGGGGTTTGCGGAGCAACCATTGATACGATCATGGCACGAAATTTCGGACGAAACGTGGCAGCAGGATCAGCTTCCCACAATGATCATGGTCGGCATATTCTTGGGTTATTCAAAGGCATTATTGACGGCAAGGTCAAGGATTTTAGCATTGACGATACGATCAAACTTGAAAGAGTCGCCAAATCCCTTGGTATTGATGTTGAGGGTAAAGAGGTCCTGCAGGTTGCAAAAGAACTCCATGATGAGCTTGAAAAAACATTTTCCAATGTTGAAGGTGAAATGCCCTTTACCAGACTTGCACCCGAGGCGACTCAGGAGTTGTGGCGCAAGGAAGGGATTATGCCCAGGGGAGCCATGCTTGAAGTGATGGAATTGATGAGTCGGACCCACATCGGATGTGACCAGGATTATAATAATTTGATGAAGCAGATCTCCAGGACAGCCCTTGCTGATGGATGGGGCGGTTCCATGGTGGCAACAGAGCTTTCTGATATCATGTTTGGGACACCCTCTCCAACCCTTTCAGAAGTGAATATGGGGGTTTTAAAAGAAGACCAGGTGAACATTATTGTACATGGCCATGAACCTGCCATGTTTGAAGGCATGTTGATGGCCGTAAATGATCCTTTTTTCATAAACGAAGCAAAGGCCAGGGGTGCCAAGGGAATTAATCTCGTGGGCATGTGCTGTTCAGGTGCGGAAATGATGTCCCGCCACGGGGTTCCCCATGCAGGCAGTTTCGGATCAACGGAAGCAGTTATTGTTACAGGTGCCGTTGATGCCATGGTGGTTGATATTCAGTGCATTAAACAGGGACTGGCAGCAGTGGCCAAATGTTATGACACCCATTTGATTACCACAAACGCAAGGGCTCATATTGAAGGTGCCACCCATATTGAATTTGATGAACGTGACCCCAGGAACTGCACAGATGCAGTGCTTTCAAAGGCAATTGCCAGATATGCATCAAGAAGTATGCCCATTGAGATTCCAAAACAGGTCCAGACCGGTGTTCAGGGCTTTACCCATGAGTATATTGAATATATGCTGGGCGGAACTTTCAGAGGCAGCTATTCTCCTTTGAACGAAAATATCATAAATGGACGAATCAGAGGTGTCGCAGGTGTTGTTGGATGTACAAATCCAAAAGTTAAACAGGATTCCATACATATTGCACTGGTAAGAGAATTGATTAAAAATGATGTCCTGGTTCTTCAGACGGGATGTTCACAGATATCTCTTGCCAAGGCAGGGTTCCTTGTTCCTGAAGCGGCTCCTCTTGCAGGACCGGGCCTTTCAGAGGTCTGTGAAACAGTAGGCATGCCGCCTGTCCTGGGTCTTGGCTCCTGCGTGGACAACACAAGAATTCTCATTGCTGCATCAGCCATGGTTAAAGCCGGTGGTCTTGGAAACAGCCTTGCAGATCTTCCCGTTGCAGGATGTGCGCCTGAATGGATGAGCGAAAAAGCCCTGGCCATTGGGCAGTATTTTGTGGCCTCGGGAGTATATACTGTTTTTGGCATTGGATTCCCATCCATCAAAGACACAAAATTCCACAATCTTCTGTTTGACGGTCTTGAAAAACAGGGATATGGAAAATGGGGGACGGCTTCTGATCCTATAGAAATCGCCAGGATGATGATCGCCCATATTGACAAGAAACGAAAACAGCTCGGTATTGATAAGACAAGGGAAAGAACCCTTGTAGATATGTCGGACAGACGTGATCTGGCATCTTAAATCCCATAACAAATCTAATAGTTCAACCCGGCACAGATTTTGCCGGGTTGAACTATTAGTTCCAGGCCATTTAATTATTTTTCAATAATCTGTACATTAAATGTACTCATACAATCAATAATCTCATCTGTTTTCCCTTCATCCGCAGACCAGTATACTTTTTGAACGTCTTCCATTTTCATCAGACATTCAGGGAAGAAATCATAATATTCATCGTGAATTTTTAATACCCTCAATTTATCGTCAGGGAAATTTGGATCAGGGACATGGTCCATCACTTCCCAATCATCGGGAATAATAAATTCAGCTTTAATGTTTACTTCAATGGTTTTCATTTTTAAATCCTCATAATAAAGAGATGAATAACAGGAAATTCAATTTTAATTGGCCTCCTCATTCATATCAATGGGATTATTTTCTTTCAAGAAAAATTGATAACTTTAAAATTATTTAATTTTCAAAAAGAGTTTGTACAAGCCTGGAAAGCCCTTTTTAGCGAAAATTATGTAAAAATATATTAAATTTTCAATTTAATTGCCCAAAGGTATTGATTTATATGCAATAAATATCTATAAAAACTAAGAGCCCTTTAAATTAGAAGGATTTTTAATTTTTTTAACGACTTATTAAAAGTTTTTAGTAATGGCAGAAAAATATATTTTTAGAAAAATAAAACAGTCAAATATGTTTCCGCAGCTTCCCCAGGTCATGCTGCGGCTCATTAAGGCCTGTAACAGCGGAAAGACAAGTATTGAGGAGCTGAAAGAGATTATTTCTGCTGATCCGTCTTTAACTTCCCGCATTCTGCAGATTCTTGGTTCGTCATACCTTAATTTACCCAAGGCTGTGAACAGCATAGAAACGGCCGTTGATTACCTTGGAAAAGACACCATCCAAAATATTGCCATCAGCACCTCGGCAATGCGGTTTTTTAATTTTTCAGAGGGGGCTCCCGAGTCTATTATCGGAAAGGTCTGGTATCACTCCTATAAATGCGGTGTAATTGCAAGAAAAATGGCCGAAGAAAATAATTTCCCCAACCCGGATGAATTTTTTCTGGCAGGGCTGCTGCATGATATAGGGCGCTTGGTACTTTTGCAGAATTTTCCTGAAGATTACAAAGCAATTCTGCAAACCTCTTCTAATGAGAAACAGACCATTTCTGCTGAAATGGAAATGTTTGGTGCAGATACGCCACAGATAAGTGCATGGCTTTTCAGTCAATGGAATTTAAATCCCCTGATTTCAGATGCTGTATTCTTTATCAATGAAAGCATTCAGCAGATTGAAGGCGCCCTTTCCCATGTAAAAATAGTGTTTATTTCAAATTTTCTGGCCAGGCATGATGCCCTGGAAAAAATTCCAGATATTATCTCACTGGCAGATATTTCTCCGTCAAGATTGGAGCAGATTGTCATTGCAGCAGAAAAAGAAGTCCTGGAGATGGCCACAAATCTTGACATAAAGCTGGGGGAAGCACAGGATACCTTTTATGAAGATGCGTTAACATCAGAAATAAAAAACCTGTCTTTATTTTACGGTACCCTGCAGAACCTGATGCATGCAAAGGATATTGAGACTGCTCTGGATATTGCACACAATGGGTTTAAAATTGTCTTTAATATTCCCAGGGTCTTTTATTTTCTTCTGGATGAAAAAAAAAATATTTTAACGGGATTTTGCAGCCCTGATGATAAGTCTCATAAAATTATAAAAAGTATTGCCCTGCCATTATCAAACCAGTCAAGCCTTTTGATAAAATGCTTAAAAGAATTAAAAGTTCAAAACAGCTTAAAAACAACGACCGATGAAGAACTTGCCATATCAGACACACAGATTATTCGGTTGCTAAAGGCAAAAGGGTTATATTGTATTCCCATATATTCATCAGAAAAAGCATTCGGTGTAATGGTATTGGGGGTTGATGAAACAACGGCCAAAAACCTTGAAGACAACAAAGGCCTGGTGAAACTTTTTTCAAAACAGACGGGCGTATGCATTCAGGGTATCCGGTTTTACAAAGACTATGCCATTGATATTCACGAAAAGAAAATGGAAGCCTATTCAACACTGACAGACAAAGTGATCCATGAAATTAACAACCCAATTTCAATTATTAAAAACTATATAGAAACTCTGGGGCTAAAGCTGCCTGACAAACATCCTGCCCAGGAGGAACTAGTGTTTATCGGTGAAGAGATGAACAGGGTCGCAGGATTGCTGGATCAACTCAGGAGTTTTTCAAGACCGAAAATAGATGGATTTGAACTGGTGGATATTAATAAAGTTTGTCAAAGTATACTGGAACTTTTAAAAAAATCAATCCTGCTGCCAAGACAGATTGAAGCTTCCATCAATATTGATCCTGAAATACCCAAAGTTAAAACAGACCTGAATGGATTAAAACAGGTCTTGATCAATCTTGTAAAAAACTCAGCAGAAGCCATGGACAAAGGGGGTAAAATCACCGTCACCACACGCTTTTTACCTGACTCGCCAAAAATCCTGATTGATGAAAAAAAACAAATCCCAGGAAATGTTGAGCTCATAATTTCAGACAATGGACCGGGGATTGACGAAAAACTAAAAGAGACTTTGTTTGAACCGTATGCCACAACTAAAACAGGTCCCTCCAACTCAGGTCTCGGACTTTCCATTGTCCATTCCATTGTAAAAGAATTGAATGGAAAAATCAGATGTGAATCACAGCAGGGCAAAGGAACCAGTTTTATCATCACCCTGCCGGTCATCTCGTCAAAACGAAAACAAATATAAAGGCTTAAAACCATTGCAGGATCAACAAAAAAAATTCTTAAAAATGGTTAAACCGATGAAAACTGGCGAACTCCTTGCCAAAGAAGGATTCATAAGCCAGGACGACATTCATAAGGCCCTTTTGCTTCAGGAAAAGGAACAGGCCACCTCACCCCTGAACAAAAAACGCCTTTTTGGAATGATTTTATGTGATCTGAATTTGATCACACCATGGGATAATTATTATGTTCTTCATAAATATAATAGATTACAATCCATTCAATCAGCCCTGGTTTCAAAAAAAATCCTGACCAGAGAGGTGGTGGAAAGATCAGAAAAAGATGCACAACAACAAAATATTCCCTTGATCAGCAGCCTTATTGACTCAGGGCTTGTTTCAACCAATGAAATGCATATTCTATTATCGGATTTGTTTCATATTCCATTCAAATCCATCAATAATTTTATCTATGACAAAAAAGACATCGCAGTATTGATTCAAACTCTGGATAAACAGAAATCCTGGGAAAACAAGAGTATGCCATTGGTTTTAAAAAATAATACCATACTCTTTGGCATTACTGATCCTGAAAATATTTTGTTCATACGAAATTTGAATGATCTTTTTCCCCAATACCGGTTTAAAACTGTGTTTATTTCTTTTTCGTGGTTTTCAAAATTGCATAATGAACTATATGAAAGCGATAGGACCACGGCCCCAGCCAAAGTCCCCGCCCCCCCAGCCAGAAAAAAACCTTTGGATCTTTCTTTGCTTTTAAATTTTAAGACATCCATTAAAGACCCTGAACAGGACAATGATGCCATCCAGACGCTGTATGAACGATATGAATTGATCCGGCAATTAATCGGGAATTCAAAACGCGTCGACCTTCAAAATGAATTTAAGGAATTTGTTATACAGACCCACAGGAATATTACACAGAAATATCACAATCAAATTATAGAATTTTCCTTTAAAAAGGAAAACAGGGATGTTAAAATAATTGCATTTCCCAAAACATAGGTAAATCATTATGGCAAGAATTATTACAATTACCAGTGGAGAAGATGGGGTTGGAAAAACCAGCGTCAGCCTGAACCTATCTTTGTCTCTGGCATTGGAAGGATTTAAAGTCTGCTTGTTTGACGCTGATTTTGGCCTTTCCAATATCAATATTTTCACGGGTATTTATCCTAAAAAAAATCTTGAATCAGTTATTTCAGGGCAATCAAGTTTAAACGATATAATCATTAAAAATTATCATGGAATAGATATTATCCCGGGAAGTTCAGGGGTGAAAAAAATCACTGACCTGACCCAGGCACAGGCCCATACCCTTGTGAAGGCATTTGTAGACCTTGAGGATTATGATTATTTTATCCTGGACACATCCTGGGAAATGTCATCTCAGGTTCTTTCCTTTTGCATGGCATCCAGTGAAATCATCCTTGTTGCAACCTGCGAGCCCACATCCCTGACCAATGCATATTCCATGTTAAAAATGCTTTCAAAGCATCAGTATGAACTTCCTGTCAAAGTGGTGATCAACCAGGCAATCTCAGACAAATCTGCTAAAAAAGCCTATGACCAGTTAAAAGAGCTTGTCAATAAATTCCTTTCCATTAAAATCCAACCCCTGGGAATCGTGGCCCTGGATAAAAATGTCCGGGCGGCAATCGTCTCCCAGAAACCTTTTGTTATACTTTTTCCTGATACAATTGCTTCAAAATGTATCAATTCCATTACCCGAAAACTGATAAACAAAGCAGGGCAGATAAGGGTTATGCCCCTGGAACTTTTCTGGGACAAGTGCCTGGCTTTTCTTAAAAAACATCATAAACCTGAAAAAAAACCTGTTTCCCAAAAATCCGACGTTAAAAACAACAAAGAACAAGACCCGGACATCAAGAAAGCTCTTTTTAATATTGAATCAAGGCTTTCCACACTGATAAAAGAGGTGAGTGACATTAAACAATCTCTTGAAACCCAAAGAGCTCAATCCAATAAAAGCAAAGAGAAAGAGCTTAAGCCACCCGTGCCTAATGAGATATCTCTTGATTTTGAATCCTGGCTTAAAAAAAAATATAACTAACCTCTCTAATGTTTTTCAAAAAGGTAAATTTTTATTGAGTTTGCACGCCATGGGAACTGCTTTTCCAATGGTGGCAAAACAGGTCAGGCATTCATCACATGGGATAATATCATTATCCTTGCCATCAAGCATTTTTCTGGCTGTCTTAGGATCGCAGATCATCTGCCGACCAATGGCAACCATGTCAATTTTTTCATTTTCAACAGCGTTAACAGCTGCCTGACCAATACCAAACTTTCCCACTGCTATCACAGGAAGTCCGATTTTTTCTTTGAAAGCAGCAGTAAGGGCAATATTTGCTCCTGAAGGCTGATCTTTGGGCAAAGCTGACGATCCAGCAAGCAATTTTTTACTTGTGACCTTCAGGTTACGTGTGACCTTCAGGTTACGTGTGACCTTCAGGTTACGTGTGACCTTCAGGTTATCATCAAGGAGTTTCCAGCCGCCATGGGCAATCAGGGTAACATCAAAAACATCCACACCTTCATCTGCCAGCAACCTGCCAATGACAAGTGCATCTTCAAGGGTTTGTCCTCCATCAATTCTTTCCAGGGCATTTATCCGAAAAAAAATAGGATATTCTGGTCCCAGTTCTTCTCTTACCTTTCTTACAATTTCCAAAGCCAGGGTAGCTCGGCCTCTGGCATCACCACCATAGCGGTCATCCCTTTTATTAGTCAATGGAGATAAAAACTGGCTCAGTAAATACAGATGGGCCCCGTGGATTTCAACACCGTCAAATCCGGCTCTGGAAGCTCGAATCGCTGCTTTTGAAAAATCATTTATCAATTGTTCTATGTCCTGGGTATTCATGATAATTGGTTCAACATCCAGACGAAAGGCCACACCAGATGGCGAAAATCCATGTCTTTTATTTTTATATGGTGGGCACCGTGGCCCTGCGTGATTTAATTGTACAACGGCCAGGGCACCCTGCTGCTTTATGGTTTTTACAAGCTTTGTCATACCTGGAATCTGAGAATCATTCCAGAGCCCGAGACTTCCCGGAACAATACACCCAGTTGCTTGAACAGAAGTTGCTTCAACAATTACAAGCCCAATATCTTTGGACCGTTCCTTGTAAAAACAAAGGATATCCTGGGTAACCAAACCTTTGGATGACCCGTAGTTTGTTGTAATAGGGGGCAGTACAAGCCTGTTTCTAATTGACATATTTTTTATTGTCAGCGCACTATTAAGTATTGCCATTTGTTTTTTTCCTCCTGATATTATTTAATTAAAATTTGCAAGTGCCTAAAAAGTATACCCGATTGAAAAATGAAACTGGCCTGAGTCCTCATTATCATCCGGGTTCAGTTTATATCCATATAAAAGTCCAACAGGACCAAGGGGGGTCATGTACCGGATGCCTGTGCCCACCGTGAATTTGAATTTTTCATTGATCCCTTCAATACCCGTGTCTTTTAATGATCCTGCATCCAGAAAAACAGGCAGTTCAAAATTCATACCCAGATCAATGCGGGCTTCAATTGTGCCTGCAATTTGCGTCTTGCCTCCGGCTGGATCTCCAAGACTGTCAATGAACAATTCATTTTCACCAAAACCCCTTACATCGGAAATACCACCGAGAAAGAAGAGCTGATCATCAGGAAGCCTGGAATCTGTGCCAATATTCTGTATAAATCCGTACATTCCTTGAAATGCCAGCACAAGTTTTGGAAAGGCCTGGAAATAATATTTGGCTTTGGCCCTATATTTTATAAAATTATCAAGGTTTTCCAGAACATCCTTATTGTATCCGGCTGATGCGTTAAAATAGAATCCCTCCGTGGGCTTTATAAAGGAATCAACCGTACTCCAGGTTAAAAAAGGGGTAATCGTGGCAATTCCTCTGGTAACATAAATTTCAGAATCAACCCCTTTTGACGTAGACACTGGATACTGCTCCCGGGATTCCAGGTTAAAACTTGTACCCAGTTTCAGGTAGCGAAAAAACTCTTTTTCAAATGAGAGTTCTGATCCATATTTTCTGGAACCAAAACCCTGGTTTTTTAATTCTTCCTGGGACGCGTAAACGGAAAGCTGGGTTAAGATATATTGGGACAAAAAATCAAAATCCTTTATTCCCAGTATAGTTTCATACCCGATTCCTGAAATTTCAGCACCCAGAAACAGTTCCCTGTTCATTCCCATAAAGTTTTTGTCTCCTAAAGATACTGAAAAATAAGTATCCCTGGCTGTATCATATCCCAGACTTGCTTCAAGAAAATAGGGTTTTTTTTCTTCAACATCTGCTATAAAAAAGACCTGGTCGTAGTTCTCCTTAATTCCCAGTAACTTAAATTCCGCTTTTTCAATACTATTGATATTTCGAATATTTTTCTGCAACTCAAAAAATTTATTCAGAGACACGCTTTCATCATCAGTGATGATATTATGTCTTAACAGAACAGAATCCTTTGTGCGGAAATTACCAAATGTCCAAACACCAGCAGCAGTCACATGCGTATTTTTATCTATGTGAAATTCAATTGAGCAGGTTTCTTTTTCTGTTTCAGGTTTTACATGGGCCTCAACTTTTGCATATATGTATCCTTTTTCAGCAAGATAAGAAAGAATCGCCATCCTGTCTTTTTGAACAAGAGATTTTACAAAAGGTTTGCCAGGCCTGATTTCAATAATTTGTCCGAGATCTTTTTCAAACTGATCAGGCAGGCCCTGAAAAGAGACCTTTGTTATGGTTTTTTGGTACCCCTCGTTAACACTGAATATAACATCACCATAAACAATTCCGGCTTCATTTTTTTTATCCCAGAAGATATTTCCAGTCACTTTTGTGTCTACAAACCCTTGATTGATGTAATAGCTTTCCACAGCCTTTGTGTCATCGTGAAATTTGTTGTCAACAAATGGACCGTCGTAGAGGAAGGCTTTTTCCAGGGTGAGGAGCTCTTTTTTCAACTCTTTTTCATTTATGGACTCAGATCCTTTAATAATTGAGGATCTTACAAGATACCGGGTGTTTTCTTCAATGATAATATGTATATCCCTTATTCGGCTGCCGGCTTCCTCGATATTTTTGGCCGTGAAGTTTACCCTGCAGTCTTTATATCCGGCCTGTTCATATCGTTTTTTAATATTTCTCAGGCTTTTTTTAAGCTCAAAATCATTGGAATTCCCTTTGGTTGACAGAATAAGGTCTTTTTTAAGGGTATAGGTTAAAAACTGGTGGTTTCCGGAAAAGGTAATCCTGTATCTGGGGCCCTCATCAATATTTATTATGATTCCAATGGTTGCTGCCTGATCATTTCTTTCAAGATGATGCTTTATTACAACTTCGGCAAATCCTTTTTTCCTGTAAAATGTCAGAAGTTTTTTCATATCCTTTTCAATATCCTCTTGAATGGATCTTTCCCCTTTGCTCCATAAAAAGATCGGCAGCTCATAAGACTTCATTTTCATTTTAAGTCTGGTATCAGCAAAGTTTTTGTTGCCGTGAAATTCAATCTTGTTTATTTTCAGGAATTCTTTTTTTTCAACGGAAATCAATATAGCCAGTTCCAGTTCACCTGTTTGTTCAGGATTTATTTTAACGATGGGATCAATATACCCATTTTTTTTATAAAGCGCTTCAATGGATTTAATATTTTTTTCCAGACTGTTTTTATTAAAAGAATTCCCCACGGTATAATCAGTGACATTGATTACATCTTCTTTGAAAACCGGAAAGGAACCTTTCACCTTGATATCCCGAATAAGGGTTGTGGGTGTCAGCCTGAAGACAATATCTATAAAAGCCGCATCCCAGTTTTGATCAGGTACATCAATTTGACTGAACTGGCTGGTCTGTTTGAGCAGCTCAATGGAGGCTAAAAGAGCGGTATCGGAAAAAGGCTTTCCTTGTTTGCATCGGATCATTTTCAAGGCCATTTTTTCCAGTTTTTCACGTCTTTCAGGTTTCCCGGCAAGGATTTGTATTTTTATACTTCTAACAACAGGGGTTGTGCTGTTGATATTGTTATCGGCAAACACAGGTACACAAAGAGAGATAGCCGCCAAAACGAGCATTATTTTTTTATTCATCTATTATCTGAACTCCAATTTAAACGAAAGCTCTGTGCCAAACATTCCTTGTGAATCATTAAAAGCTTTGACCAGAATGTTTTCCAGAATTTTATATTCAGCTGCTCTTGTATGGACCGTTTCTTCATCCTCGGTTTTCATTGAGTATAAAACCTCCAGCCTCTTTGATAATTTTTTCCCCACGGTAACACTCACATTTGAGCCTTCAGAGTCAGAGTATCCAACTTTAAAAGAATCCAGGGGGGTCGACTCTTCCACGCTTTTCCCGATGATATCCGAGGCCTTGTCCGTCAGGATATTTGTGTATGAGCCCTTGGTGTTTTTACCCATTTCCTCTGTGGTTTTTCCGGCAATGAGAAGTGACAGGATATCTTTATGGGTTTCCTCTGGTTTGGAAAAAAGATTGAATTTCAAGTTTTCTGTTTTGCCGGAAATTTCAAGGGTGATGGTCCATTTTCGTACCTTTGCTTTGGCTGACAGATCGATATATGGATCAATTTTATATGGATCTACAAAATCTATAATTCCTTTTTCGATCTCAAATTCTTTTTTCAGGTATATGATAGTTCCCTCTATGACCCTGACTCTTCCGGTTACTATGGGATTTAAAGCTGTTCCCGAAATATTTACATCCGGCTCTAGGAGAATAAATGCAATGTTATTATCCACTGCAAACGGATCCTTATAATCTACATCAATGTTCAGAGAGATATTTTCCAGCCATGTAGCTTTTGCATTGGTTTTGTCCTCTTGCAGCGATGTTTTTCTTTTTTTTTCACTCAAAGCTTCAGCAAGATCAAATGTGAAATCTTTATAATACTTTCCTTTAATCATAAGAAAGGTCCCTGAAAGATCTGCTTTTTCCCGGGTTCCGGAAAAGGTAAGATCGTGGCTGGACTCAATCAGGGCCATATCAGGTAATTCAAGGGTAATATTATTGCCTTTAAACTGGATGTCTCCTTTCACAGGCGTATAATCTTTAAGATTTATTTTTCCATCCAGGCTCAGACTGCCCTTGTCAAGATCGGCAGTAATATTTTGAATCTGAATAACATCATTCAGGATTTTTATTTTCCCGTTAAGATTTGAGATTGATATCCCGGCCTGTGGAATGGGATATCCAAGCCCGGATAAGGTGATGTCGGCATCAAAATCAGGCTTTTCAAGACTTCCTTTGATATCTGCGCTGCAGCTTACTTTCCCTTTAGTCTGTTTAAGCCCAGCCATCACATCCCGGGGCAGAGCAATATTAACCTTTCCTTTTGATGTTACCTGCCCGTTAATACTTCCTTTTATTTCATTAAGGCCAACCATTTTGAATATGGGATCTAATACCGCCTTATTGAATTTTAATTTCAGATCATATGCCGAATTTTCAGGGTCAAAAGATGCCTTTAGATCTGTTGTTTTGTCCAGAAGAGCTGAAAAATCAAGGTTGTTCAGATTAACATCCGCCCTGATATGTTTTATGGGTATCTCTTTTTCAAGCAGGTTTTCTGCACTTTGAAATGTTATTGAGTCATATTGGAGATTGATATCAAGATCTGAATTAAATTTTTCCATGAGGATGCTTTCTTTAGCCCCTGTTTTTGAAGAGATGGGAATTTCAAGGCTGTCTGCAAAAACAACTAATTTACAATCCTGGATTTTATAATTTTTCAAGCCGATATTCCCGGTCAGGCTGAAATGCCCTTCATTAACATCTGTTTTCAAGGCATTAATTTTGATTATATCAGGTGTGGCTGTTATGCTGCCATTTAGATTGGAAATGTTTATGCCTTTCTGGTCTAAATTATAATTAAGGTTGGAAAGGTCCACTAAGACATTGAAATAAGGTTCTTTAAAGCTGCCGTTAATATCAGCATTCAGACTTATGTTGCCCTGGGCGGCATGAAGTCCTTTGACTATATCTTCCGAAAGATCGACGGGTATGTTTCCTGTCGCATTTATCTGGCCGTCAATATTGGCTTTGATACCATTTATTCCTGCAGATTTAAACAAAGAGGTAAGATCGCTATGGTTGAAGTTTATCCGAGCTTGGTATTGATTGTTTTCAGTGTTCAGTGAAGAATTCAGGCTTGCAATTTTTTCAAGTTTGATGGCAATTTCACTTTTTTCAAGATCAAAGTCTACTTTAATATTTTTTACAGGAATTTCAATGTCGTAAAAATTTATTTTGTCCATGGATGAGGCAATGGTGTAGTCCACAACCATATTAAGATTTGAATTGATATTAAGATTTGAATTGATCAAAGAATCCAATTGCTCTTGATTTATTTTTATATCACCATGTTCAAGAAATCGTTTTGGATTGATGTTTTGTCCTGAAAGCAGGATGTTTGCTTTGATAACATCTTTTAACGTAAACTGTTTTTCAAAGACTTTGGCAGATCCTTTCACATCCAGTATCATGTCCTGATCTTTAACAACAAGCTGTTGGATGTCGACAAGTCCTAAAGGGTTTATGGAACCTGCAAATTTAAGGTCACTGACAAAAATGTCTTGCGCCATAAGATTCTTTCCAGAAACCATTGCCTTGATTTCAGGATTATTGATGTGACCTGCAATGCGTATGTTGCTGTCAACACTTCCCTTGACAGGGGTGATGCCCAAGGGCTGGGTTATTGCATATAGATCTTGGGCATTTATATTCAGGGCTGCGGTCAGGTATTTTTTAAAGATATCATACTGCCCGGACGCCTCAATTGCCGTATCCCCCGTTTTGGCGTTAAGCCTGGTTATTTTGCAAATGCCTTTTTCAATGGTTCCGCTTATGTCAGTTTCAAAATCCAGAAAATCTGTTTCAGGCTTGTCTTGTTTAAAATCTTCAACAACTACATTAAAATGATAATTTACCGCAAGGTTTTCAGGCTGAATGCCTTTGCCCGTGAGCTTACCAAAGGATGAAAACCGTCCTGAAAATCCTTTTACCCATTTTTCAAGATCTTGAAAATCTCCATTTTTCTGATCAAAGGAAAAATCGTATTTAAGGTCATCTATATTTTGGGCAGGGTTTAAAAATCCTTTTGGGAAAAAATCCTTAAGATCCACCATACCATTAAATGCGATATTGCTTCCAAGAATATTAAGAAATCCTTTTTTTATTGAAAGGTTCCTGTCAATAAGACTTGCTGACAAATTAAGTCCATCCCCTTTTAGATCTTCATCAATCTTCAGGTCGGCCACATCAAGATTGACTGCAACTTCAGGGTTGTTTACAGGTCCTTTGCCTGCAAGGGTCATTTTGGCAAAACCACCAAGGTTTATCGTCTTTTCCAAAAACCGGTTTAATTTTTCAAGTTGGGATGTTGCCGTTATATTAAAATCAATTTCAGGTGCTTTAACAATATTGTATGCAATTCCTTTTGCTTTAAAATCGCACAGGTCAGACTCCAGTTCAGCTTCAAAATCAATTTTTTCTCCTTGTTCAAGTTCAGACAAAAAACTGAAGTTCTCAATCAGGATTTCTTTATCTTTCAATCTTATTCTGCTGTTTTTTAACCGGCTGGTCAAAGATAGATGCTGCTCAAAAAGGTTAACATCCATGATGTCAATATTTAATGATCTTAATTCAATTTGCGTACTTGGATCATTAAAGGTTAATGCTGCCTCAATAACCTGTGCTTTTTTAACAACCACATTAAAGGGAATTCCTTTATTTTCCTTTTTTGGAACTTCTTTTTCAGGGAATTTCTCATCTTTTGTTATGAGCGTATCTATTAAATTAATACGGCCGTTTATATCCATAACAATTGATATTTCCGGGCTGTTCACAGTAAATGAAGTTATCTCCAGAACTTTTCGGAAAATAGAACTTATCTTTAAATCAATTAAAAAGCTTTTGATTTTTAAACAGGTTATGTTTTGCCTGTCTTTGATCTGTATTCCGTCTAGTTTGACATATGAATTGATTAATGAAAATTCTATTTTTTCAGCTAAAAGAGTACCAGGTATGGCTATATTAATTTTATTAACAAGCAGATTTTTTGCATGGTCTGTTTTTGCATAAAGAAATATTGACAAAACTATTGCAAGAAAAATAAAGACAAGCCCAATGCCCGCTAAAGTAAATTTTTTTTTCATAACTGCCTATTTTAATCCACTGCTGACAAATTTTTTATTGATACCCCAGGACAGAATTTATACTGTTTGAAAAAGAATTGCAATCAATGCCTTGAAGGGCCTCGTGATCTGTTAAAGATTCATAATATCAGCTGTCTATAACCCTTCGGCCATTGCTTCTCGAAATTCTTCAATAGTCGGCTTGATTTTTTTGAGACGGTTCAGGTGGGCAATGTGAATGATAGCATCTCCCCTGTGCACCAGGGGAAGGTTCAAACGGCCAATCACCATTCCGGATACGGGTGAATGTATGACCATTTCCTGATCTCCAAATGGATCTGCAATGACCCCTATCCGGCTATTTAAAGCTACTTTGGCACCCAGGGGAGATTCCATCTGTAAAATCCCACTGACTGGAGCTCGCACCCAGGAAGTTGAGTCGGCAATTAGTTGATCGTTTTGCGGTCTTGATTGACGTGTTGGCGGTCGCAGCATTCCAATGCTTGTCATTACAGACAATATCCCCCGGACACCGGCCCTTACTGCCTCCTCATCAAAACGCAGTACCTCACCAGCTTCATACAGTATTGTGTGAACGCCTTCATCGGCTGCAGACTTTCTAAGAGAGCCGTCGCGCATGCTAGCGTTGATCACTACCGGCACTCGAAAGGCCTTGGCCAATTGAAGGGTATCTGGATTTTCAATATCAACCCGAATTTGTGGGAAATTTGCCCTGTGGTTGGAACCGGCATGCAGGTCAATACCGTACTGGCTGTCCCTGACAACCTCAGACATGAACGTATCCGCTAACTGAGAGGTTAATGAACCATTTTTAGAACCTGGAAAAAATCGGTTCAGATCCCTCCTGTCCGGGGAATATCGTGAATGCTGTTCAAAGGCATAGACATTTACCACTGGAACGGCAATCAGAGTGCCGCGAAGGTTTTTAACCTTCTTGAGTTTAATGAGACGGCGGATAATTTCAGTACCAATGATTTCATCACCGTGGATTGCCCCGCAAACAAAAAGCCTTGGGCCATTCTTACGTCCGTGAATGACATGGACAGGCATGGCCATGGCTGTATGGGTGTATAGCGGGGGCAAGGGGATATGGATGGTTGCCTGTGTCCCCGGATTCACCTGTGTTTTAGCGATAGTCGTAGGATTTTGCATCTCATCCCTTACCTTTTGTGCCAGTTTTCCCAGGGCATGCATTTTTTTCAATATAAGAAATCACCATACCGGCCACATCTATACCCGTGATCGTTTCTATCCCTTTCAGGCCGGGCGAAGAGTTAACTTCCATAACCACAGGCCCGTGATTTGATCGAAGCAGATCTACCCCGGCCACCCGCAAACCCATTATTTTAGCGGCCCGAATTGCTGTGGAGCGCTCTTCAGGCGTAATTTTTATCCTTGCTGCCTGCCCGCCACGATGCAGATTAGACCTAAATTCACCTTCTGGCCCCTGTCGTTTCATGGCTGCAACTACTTTTGAACCAATAACCCAGCAACGTATATCACTGCCCCGGGACTCCTGTATAAATTCCTGGACCAGAATATTGGCTTTAAGACTGCGAAAGGCTTGGATAACGCTCTGGGCTGCCTGTTGGGTCTCTGCAAGAACGACTCCGACCCCCTGGGTTCCCTCAATCATTTTGACTACCAGGGGTGCGCCACCCACCATTGAGATCAGGTCATCGGTGAATTTTGTGCTATGGGCAAATCCCGTGACCGGCAGTCCAATACCCTTTCTAGCTAAGAGCTGCAGGCTGCGAAGTTTATCACGTGAACGACTGATGGCCACGGATTCGTTTACACAATATACCCCCATCATTTCAAATTGGCGTACGACTGCCGTTCCATAAAATGTTATGGATGCTCCAATTCGTGGGATAATCGCATCAAACCCTTCAAGCTTTTCTCCTTTATAGTGAATGGCAGGATGATGGGAGGTGATGTCCATATAACAGCGTAGCGGATCAATTACCGATACAAAGTGCCCGCGTTTTTTTGCAGCTTCAACCAGGCTATTAGTTGAATAGATTGTTGATTTGCGGGAAAGAATACCGATTTTCATAATCGTTGACTCCTGCTTTTAGAAAGTGAATATGACTTCGCCAATGCGCGTCCCGTGAGATAAGCCTGGCCAGGGTCTACCAAAAACCTTTGTTTAAGGGCTGTTCGTCCTAACAGCATCCTGAACATCATACCCTCACGGTTGGTCAATGATATCTGGATTGGCCATTGCACGGATCCCAAGATAACCGTTGTCTCAATGACATAACGCATTTCAGAATGGCCTCCCGAGTCTTTAACCAGACGACGGTCAAATACAGGTGCTTCACAGAATAATTCAATATTATTCTGTTTCCGCAAAGGGTGAATACCAAAACGCACCATCAGCTGTTCTTTGACAGTAAATTCTTCAATGCAGAAGGTGTGGAGGGCAGAGGTGCGTGCACCCGTGTCTATTTTGGCTTTTAAGGCGGGGATACCAAGATCCGGTAATGCCAGCCATTCTTTCCACCCGATCAGAGAACACCCGTCTTCTGTCAATTTTGATTGGGAACGTAACAAAAAGCCATCCTTTGCAGACCGAAAAGTGCGACATGTATGTATCACATTCGGAAATTATGACAAGGGCATCCATTATGCCATGTAACAAATTTATACGTTGCAATGGTAAGATATATACTTGTTTTAGTCAATAGAAGTGTCGGCTAGAGTAATTTAACCCACTCGCAACATAACTCCAAGTTGAATAGCCGGTTGAGAATTTTGTTACGTCAAGGTATGTATAAAATATAATGGGTAATTAAAAATTTGCCTTACAAAATCTTTTGTGATATTTGGTTTACAAATTAAAATGATTACTTTATTGTTAAACAATTAACATCCAAGAGAAAAATGTTTTGGAGAAAAATCATAAAATGAATCACAATATAGACTTTGTTGACAGCAATATAGTTATTATTGCCTCTACTTTCAACGTAAATATATTAAATACAGTTTGGTTATATAAAAATAAAATTTTTACGGAAAAAGAATTGCAAGGTGCAACTTGTTTACCTGTGGTTGTTGAAGTGCAATCCGACGACTTTCGATTACATATTATTCCTGATCGATTGCAATTCTCAATAAACACTAAATATAAAAATGCCAAAGAATTACTATTATCAAAGATTGGGGGGCTTATTAAACTCTTACCCCACACTCCATTTACAGCAGCCGGGTTAAATTTTACATATCATGTAACTCCATCTGATAAAGATATGAATAAATTAAGTCGATCATTATTTTGTAATGAAAAATCTATATTATTTGATAATCTTGGGGAAAACAATGTGCGATTTGGTGGGTATTTTAGCAAAGATCTTTTAGGGACAAGATTTAAACTTGATGCAAAACCTATCGCAGTGGCGATGAAGAATCAAAAAAAAGAAATACTTCAACTCGCTTATAATTTTAATATTAGTCTTACCCAAGACAATGATCAAACTACAATTATTGGATTATTCAATAAATGGGATGAGGCAAGAACTATCTGTCAAGACTTAACAAATAAAATAAATTCAAAGGATTGAAATGACCGAAACCGCAACTAATAGTGCTTCTGATACCATTGTGTCTTTTTATGATTGGAAATCTAAACAAAAAGAGTCAGACACTACTTCAGTTCCAGTGGTTGCTGAAGAAGAAGTAGCAACAAGTCTAGAATTGGAACAGTTGATTCCTCATATTGCTACTTATATCGAACGAATGAATTTTGCTGACTATAAAAAAAATGAAGCGACTACAATCAAATTAAATTTACTGGAAACAAAGCGATTACGTCATCCTTTGGATGTGATAATTGAAGAAGATGATGAAGGGTTTATTGCAAGAGTTGTTGATTTTTCTTTATTTGGTTGTGGTGATGATAGAATTGAGGCTGTGGATGCTCTTAAATTTGAAATTGAATCTTTATATTTTGACCTGATAGAAGATGATAATTTTACCGAAGAGTGGCTAAATATAAAAAATTTTCTTAAAGAACTGATTATCGATTCCTAATTATGAAAAATGCTCAATTTAATGTAAAAGATGTTAAAAAAGTAGGTGAAAAAAAACTGCACATTGAGTTTAAAAGCGGGAAAGAATTTAACGGCTGGTTCAAGCTAAATGGGGTAAAAGCAAAACGAATAACAGTTCCTAAAGGCCGTAAGGGGATTCCGAGAAAGACTTATTCATCGATGGCCAGACAACTAGGTTTGTCAGTTTCCGACTTTGACCTATTGTTGGAATGTCCTCTGACAAAAGAAAAATATGTAGAAATTATATCCAAATAAATCACTTCCTCAAATTTAGACTTTTTATATTAGAAATATATACCAAAAGCAATCATTCCATATTCAATTTTATAGGATATAGAAGTTCCATCAAGGGACCTTTTCCAAATTCAACGTACCAATATATAAAAAACACGGCCCGCACTTAACTGCAAAAAAACCGCTCTATCGTCCAAATTTCCAATCCTGACATCTTTTTACCCTGATATAGAAATAGTCGGGGAAAAAATTGAAACTGTTCGAAAGCAATTTAAAAGGTCGCGAGTTGTGCCTTACCGCTCTTTGGCTAATTGGTACGGCCCTGCCTGTGGCTAAAAATCAGGAATCTACAAATCGAGACACTACCAGAAGGATGATCGAATAGCTTGTGTACATATCAAGCTCCTGTACGGCAGGTAAAACACCCCTTGAAAAGGTTACAAAGCCTGTGTAAAATACAAATGGTTTTTATTATGCCTTATAATAGGTATCCAGATATTTTTTCAGGATGTCGCTGACAATTCCCCTGGCAGGAAGGGTTGCAGCCATGCCATAAACAGGAGCCATGCCTTTTTTTGTGTCTGAAGTTGTTTTTACTTTTTCAACAGCCTGTTTCAGGTCATCAATAAACCTCTGGCAAACCCCCTCCCTGGTATGCAGCAGGGTAATGGCGATATGAACACAGGAAGGTTTGTGAAGACCGTTGAGACTCCAGCCTTTTTGGCTCATTTCGTCAAGCACCCTGTAAATATTAAGTTTTTTGGAACCAAACGCAATCACCCACAAGGGTTTTCCAAGAATATAGAGTTCCGGAATATCGCAGATTCCCTGTTTGATTTTATCAGCAGCATCCATTATTTTCCGGGTGGCAGTAAGATATCCTTTTTCACCAATGGATAAAAGAGATGCCCAGCAGGCTGCGCTCAACGCTCCTGGCCTGCTTCCTGCGAATGTAGGGGAAAAATAAAGACCGCCTGGCCAGTCCGTTGCCGTGTAGTACTGGAAATGTCTTAGTTCCTCACCCCGATACATAATAACCGAGGTTCCCTTGGCAGCATATCCATATTTATGGGTATCAGCTGATATGGAGGTGACGCCCTTTAGTCTGAAATCAAACAGCGGCACATCAAAGCCTAATTTTTCGGCAAAGGGCAGCACAAAGCCGCCAAGGCATGCGTCCGTGTGAAAGCCGATATGGTTTTCCAATGCAATTTCTGACATCTCTTCTATGGGATCAATGGTCCCATGGGGAAAGGAGGGGGCAGAGCCCACAATGGCAATGGTGTTTTTATTGATAGCTTTTTTGACCTGGCTGATATCAGCCTGAAAATATTCATTGACGGAAATATGTCGCATTTTGATATTAAAATACTGGCAGGCCTTGTCAAAGGCAGCATGGGCCGTTAGTGGAACAATGAGTTCCGGCTTTTTTATGTTTTGTTTAACCCTGGCAAAATCCCTATAGGTTTTCATGGCAAGAAGTATGCTTTCTGTTCCGCCAGAGGTCACCGTGCCGCAGATTGGATCATCAGTCTTTTTTGAGGACAGCATAGAGGCTGTCATTTCAATAATTTCCGCTTCAAACTTGGACGCACTGGGCCAGAGATCAGAGTGTAAAGGATTGGTTTGAGATGTGATGGCATATACCTTGTTTAAAAATTCAATATGCTCCTTATTGCCATGGTAAACTGCTCCTGAGACATAACCCTGTTTCCATTTATCTTCCTCCCTGGTATTCATTTCAAGGATCTGGGCAAGGATTTCATCTCTTTCAAGCGCAGTCCGGGGAAGATGGATGTGGGATTGGAAAGTGTCTTTATAAGGTTTTAAAGAGGTTTCAAGATCTTTCATTACCCCATTGATCTCAACGTCAATTTTGTTTTTCACATAGGGTATTTTTTTTAAATGTTTTTCAAAAAAGCAGGCAAATTTCTGGGGAATGAGATTAAATAGTTTTTCAATCATTGTTATTTGTTTAACCTTTTATATATTTTTTTGTTCTGTTTATAAATGGCCTGAAATTGTTTAAACAATTTTTTATAGAGTTTATGGTTTTCTGGATCAGGTTTGAAAATTGAGTCAAATTCCGTTCTTTCAGGTATTTCATCAAATTTAATATATCCAAGGGCAACAGAGCCAAGAAGCCCTGCCCCTCTTACATTTGCCTGGATGGGATCTTTTACCCTTCTGATGGTCCGGTTCAATATATCGGCGTGAATCTGACACCAGAGATCAGAAGTTGCGCCGCCGCCAATGATGTTGATGTTTTCCATTTTCTTTTTAATCAGTTTTTCAACATATTTCAGCAGCCATTTACCATTAAAGGCCACGCCTTCAAACACTGCCCTGACCATATGGGCTCGTGTTGTATTTAAAGACATGTTGTGAAACCCTGATCTTATATAGCGGTCTTCAACAGGGGATCTTTCTCCATTCAGCCAGGGGGTGAAGATAAGGTTGTCACACCCGGGTGGGATTTTAGCCGCCATTATGTTAAATGCTTTGTGCACATCTTTAACCCTGATGTCAGGTGTCAGTTCATCTTCCGGATAAATGATATTGTCCCTTAAAAAGTTCAGGGCTTCCCCTGCAATATCCTGCTCATTTACCAGAAGGTATTTACCGGGAATGGCAGAGGGCAAGGCCCCCATATTATGGAAAAGATCTGTTTTCTTGTAAGGCAGGTGACACAAAAGCCACCCTGAAGTGCCCACGTAAACATGCCCTGCAAAATCATCAATAGCACCGGAACCAATGGCAGCTGAATGAATATCAGGTGTTCCCATGACCACCTTCGTGGATTCATTGAGACCAAGTTCCAGGGCAATTTCTTTTTTCACAGGACCTATGATATCTGTGGCCTTTTTCAATTCAGGCAGTTTTTCTTTTGAAATACAAGCCATTTTTATCAGGTCATCGTGATAGCAGATATTGTTAATGTCCCTGTTGTCAGTAACCCAGTGCAGGGTAATTGATTCATTGGAAGCAAAAAACTTTCCCGTGAGTTTCAGGTTTAAATAATCCTTTGGTTCTAAGAATTTATAGGTATTTTTATAGATATCAGGAAATGTTTTTTGAATAAAAAGGATGTGGGCAATGGGGTCTTTGCCTGATCGAAGAGGGATACCACCTGTAAGCTTCAGCCATTTATAAAGCTTTGAAATACCATACCCTTCAATTTTAATAAGACCATTGGTGATTTTTTTTACATGGGCAGCCCCCCGTGCATCCATCCAGGTGATGGCATTCATCAGGTGATTCCCGCTCTTATCCACGGCCACTGTACCAGACCACTGACTTGTACAACAGATGGCGATGATATCTTTTACAGGGACAAGATTTTTGGATAAAAGCCTTTTGGCTGCCTTGACAATCGCTCTCCACCAGTCATCCGGATCCTCCTCAACCCCGCCCTGGGGTAAAAGGATGGTGTGTGTCTTTTCAAATTCATGATCAATAACATCTCCAAGCACAGAGACAAGGGCAACTTTTGGGCCTGAGGTGCCCAGATCAATGGCAAGAATATACTTAGTATCTGAAGACATGATCCCCCTTTTTACAGGTTTT